>LWDU01037437.1_pt1 | contig 15481 bp, 16 predicted proteins | sample 727161 | NCBI WGS metagenome assembly LWDU01 (sample SAMN04566230, study PRJNA314399) | hydrothermal vent metagenome | isolation source: deep sea hydrothermal plume seawater | place: Mexico: Gulf of California, Guaymas Basin | collected 2004-07-11 | reverse complement strand
GGACCAGCTGCCGATCGCCTATGAGATTGGTGAGGACTTCATCGAGAAGTTTGGCCTGTTTACCTCCAGCGCCATCAATGAAGATGAGCCGGACGTCTTTGCCGAACCCGCCATGCTCGTCTTCAAGGGCACAGACTATCACATGGGCTGGGTGCAGTCGGTCCCGTTTGCCCGCCCCGCACTCGATGATGTTATCGATACCATCGAGTTCGTCGAGAAGAAGAACTACCCACCCCGCGGCACGTGCTAGAATCATAACGGGCCTGCAGCAATCACAGCAGTTTGATCGCGCGGTTGTATGGCATTCAGCTTCACCCGATATAGTTCTGATAGAAACAGTTCAGGGTTCAAAGCCATGACAAAGACCTACCTCATCCCGGCTCTCGCATCGCTCGCGCTACTTGGTGCCTGTGCGACAGCAACGCCTTATCAGGCGGCAACGCCATCTGACCGCGGCTATACCGAACAGCAGATCGAGCAGAACCGCTGGGTCGTGAACTTCTCGGGCAACAGCCTGACGGACCGCCAGACAGTGGAAACCTACCTTCTCTATCGCGCAGCAGAGCTGACCGTGCAGACGGGCTATGACAATTTCCGCATGGTCCGTCGCACGACGGATGCCGACCGCAGCTTTGTCCCCGTTGGCGGCACTTACAGCCATTTCAGCCCGCATTACCGGTTCTATGGACCGCGGGGGCGTGCGATCGCGTACTACCCCCACCACTGGAGCAGCTTTAACGACCCGTTCTATTCGCGCGCGCCGGACTATCGTGAAGTGACGCGGTTCGAAGCGTCCGCAGAAATCATGATGGGCCGTGGGCCATCTCCGGATGATCCGGCCTATTTCGACGCGCGTGACGTTCTCGCGAACCTGTCCGGCACGATCATGCGGCCGCAGCCGCGTTAAACGGCTGATCTGATATTCCGCCACAAAAAAACCCGCCTTAGTCAGGCGGGCTTTTCTGTGGGCGAGAGGCAGACGCCTAGCGCGGTGCCATCCGGATAGCGCCGTCGAGGCGGACATCTTCGCCGTTGAAGTAGGCGTTGGTGATCATCTGCTCTGCGAGCGATGCATACTCTTCCGGGTTGCCGAGGCGGGCCGGGTTCGGCACCTGCGCACCCAGCGCCTGCTTGACGTTCTCCGGGGCGCCCTGCAGCAGCGGGGTGTTGAAGATGCCCGGCAGGATCGTGTTGACGCGGATCAGTTCGCGCGAGAGGTCACGTGCGATTGGAAGCGTCATGCCGACAACGCCGCCCTTGGACGCGGAGTAAGCTGCCTGACCGATCTGGCCGTCTTCAGCAGCAACCGAAGCGGTGTTGACGATTGCGCCGCGTTCACCGTCGATCGGGTCCAGCGTCATCATACCAGCGGCAGACTTCGCGATGCAGCGGAAGGTGCCGACGAGGTTGATCTGGATAATCAGGTCGAACTTGTCGAGCGGGAAGTGGCTGATCTCGCCCGTGTTCTTGTCACGGCTTGCGGTCTTGATCGCGTTGCCCGTGCCGGCGCAGTTCACGAGGATACGCTCCTGGCCGATGGCTTCGCGCGACTTCTTGAAGCCGGCGTCGACAGAAGCTTCATCGGTGACGTTCACCTTCTTCGCCCTTTTCTTCGTTGAGGTCGAACAGAGCGACCTTCACGCCGTGGGAGGCGAGTTGTCTTGCAGTGGCCGCGCCGAGGCCCGATGCGCCGCCTGTGATAACCGCGCTGATGTCTGAGCTGAGTTTCATGTCTGATAGGTCTCCCTTGAACGTTCGGCTGATGCGAGCGATCTATAGAGGCAAGAAAGGCTGTGCCAATGCGTCACCCAACGGAAATTGTGATCGAGAACGGAGAGGATGGGCCGCGCGCCCTGCCGCTGGCGCTTGAACGCGACCGTCGGCGCACCCGGAAGGGCTTCATGCCGAAGCTTTTCAGGGTCGCTGGACGCGTCCCGTTTGCGGATGATCTGGCGGCTGCGTATTATGCGGCAGTCGATCCAGCCACGCCGCGCAAGGCCAAGGCGGTCTTGTTCGCCGCGCTTGGTTACTTCGTACTACCGACCGACTGGGTGCCGGACTTCGTTGTGGGCTTCGGCTTTGCAGACGATGCGACGGTGCTCGCGACCGCCCTGTCGATTGTCGGGGCGCAGGTACGCGAACGTCACCGTAAGGCCGCCCGCAGGCTGCTCGACCTTCCAGAACCTCAGAATGACGACGCCTAGAAGCGGCGTAGCCGACTAGCTGGTGCCCGGATCAAAGGTCTGCGCGGCCTTGTTAATCTCAACCGCGCCCTGTGAGCCCGAGACCTCATAGATCGAGAGGCGGCGCTCAGTCGTGCCGGAGCCGTCAAACCGGAAGACACCGTTTACACCGAGATATCCATCCCGCGAGGCAATCTCTTCGCGCGTGACTTCGCCGTCCGCGCCAAGCTGGCTGACGAGGGCGGCTGCGTCGTACGCGGTAGAAGCAAGGGCACTGGGCCCCGTTCCATAGATGCGCTGGAACTTGGTGTTGAAGGCCTGAACGTCGTCACGTGATGGCGCAACAAACCAGCCGCCACGCAGCGACGGCTCTCGCCAGATCGACTGATCGTCCCAGCCGGAAAGGCCCATCATCTGCACACTGCGGCTCATCCCGTAATAGCTGAGAAGCGGGCCGACCCGGCGAAGCTGTGTGCCGCGCTCTGGGATCAGGATAGCGACCTTGCCGCCACCCTGCTGGGCGTTGTTGACCGCATTCGCGATGTAGCGCGCCTCGGAGTCGGGCGACTGCGTGCTTTCAGGATAAAACCCGCTCGCCGCCACGCGGCCGCCAACACGGCTCGCTTCGCGCTGAAGCGCGGTTTCGATGCGTTGCCCAAGGTCGCTTTGAGGCCCGAAATAGGCAAACTGGCGATAGCCTTGTGACATGGCATAGCTGACGAGCGCCGCAACTTCCTGCTCAGGCGTGATGGATGCCACACTCCTATCATTGGAGAAGCCGATAATCTGCGTCTCGGATCCAAGACCCTCACGGTTGAGCGCTTCGATATTGGTGCCGAAGAGCGGGCCGAGAATGACATCTGCGCCTTCATCCAGCACTTCTTCAGCCATGGCGATGGCCTGGCTTTGAGAGCCGGCCGTATCTTTCGGAAGGACAAGCATGTTCTCGCCTGCATGGTCGAAGAGCGCCATCTCTATTCCGGCCAGCATGCCTTCGGCTTCGGCGCGCACACCGGAATTGGGATGCGAGAATGGCAGGAGGACACCAATGCGGAACAGGTCGCGGTCGCCCATGAAGTCCGGCGTGAAATAGCCATTGTCAGCTTCGGGCACATTGTCGGCTGGCGTGATGCCCTGGTTACCGCGATCTGTGCGGTCGTTTCCGCGGTCGCCGCGGCTTTGCCCGGTCTCGATCGGGGCAGGCTGACGCGCCGGACCGGTCGCGCAGGCGGTCACCAGCAGAAAACTTGCCAGCACAAGGCTTGGCGCAAGACGCGCAAAGCGCGATGGTAGACCAGATGTCATCAAGTTTTCCTTCTTCTCGATCGAGCGACCAGAGGTCTGGCGAGACTAGTGCCGGGCCGAGGCCCGCGCAACATGAAGTCACGCGTCTTGATCCCGGGCTCTACATTGTGTCGACGCCAATCGGCAACCTCAGAGATATTACACTTCGTGCTTTGGACACGCTCGCCGCTGTGGACGAGATCCTCGCAGAGGATACGCGCGTTGCCCGCAAGCTGCTTGATGCCCATGGCATTCATGCAAAACTGAGCCCCTATCATGACCATAATGGGGCCGAGCGCCGCCCCGGCCTGATCGAACGCCTCGCAGGCGGGGCACGCCTGGCGCTGATCTCGGATGCAGGTACGCCGCTTGTCTCCGATCCGGGGTGGAAGCTGGTGCATGAAGCGCGGGAAGCGGGGGTGCGCGTCGTGCCTGTGCCGGGTGCATCTGCGATGCTCGCTGGTCTTGTCGCTTCCGGTCTTGCGAGCGACCGATTCATGTTCTGCGGGTTCCTTCCGCCGAAGACGGGTCCACGCAAACGTGCCGCCGAGGAGCTGAAGGCGGTGCCGTCCACGCTCATCTTCTATGAAGGCGGCTCGCGGCTCTCCGCCTCACTGGCAGACCTTTCAGAGACGCTGGGGCCGAAGCGGGACTGCGTTGTCGCGCGCGAACTGACCAAGCTGTTTGAAGAAGTGCGCAGCGGGACGCTGGAAGAGCTGGCGGCTCACTATGAAACCAATGGAGCCCCGAAGGGCGAGATCGTGGTGCTGATCGGCCCGCCAGAAGTGCAGGAGGCCGAGGCGGGCGATATCGACGCCGCGCTTCTGGACGCCATGCAGCGCCTGCCAATGAAGGCGGCCGCCAATGAGGTCGCCGATGTCTTCGGTCTTTCGAAGCGCGACCTATACCAGCGCGCCCTGCAGCTGAAGAATGGCTAGGAAGGGACGACGCCAGGCAGCAGAAACGCGCGGGCGCCGCGCCGAAACGCTGGCCGCGCTCTGGCTTTGCCTGAAGGGCTACCGCATCCTCGCTAGGCGGGTTCGCCTGCCTGTCGGCGAAATTGACCTGATTGCGCGCAGGGGCAGCGTCCTCGCCTTTGTCGAGGTGAAGGCACGCGCTGACTTCACAACCGCCGCGAATGCGGTCACTGCTTCTTCCTGGAAACGCATCAATCGCGCGGCTGACAGCTGGACTGCACGGCGGCCTGACCTTCGCGCGCTCAGCTGGCGCTTCGATCTGATGGTGATCCAGCCGCGCCGCAGGCCCATGCACCTGGCTGACCAGTGGCGCCCAGATTTCGCCCCAAGCGGACGCTAGGGCAGTTACGAACTAGAGTAAGAACCGAAGAGGCTCACATGGCTATCACACGTCTCATGGCGCCGCTCCTTCTGAGCACGTTTGCGCTGGGCGGCTGCGTTGCCGCCGCTGTTGGCACGGCAGGTGCGGTCGGTGTCGCCGCTGTCCAGGACCGCACGGTCGGCGAAGCGGTCGACGACGCATCGGCGTCGAATGAAATCAAGGCCAAGCTCCTCAGCGAAGGCGGCTATGGCGAGGTGGATGTCGAGGTCTCCAACGGGCTCGCCCTACTCTCAGGCCGCGTCTCCAGCCCGGAGATGCGCGTAAAGGCGGAAGACATCGCCTGGAGCTCTACCCGCGTGACCGACGTCGCGAATGAGATCCAGATCGAAGCGCCCGGGGGCTTTTTCGCCAATGCCTCAGATGAGCTCATCACGGCTCGCGTGCGCTCTTCCCTGATCGCCGCGCGCGATATCAAGAGCGTGAATTTCAACGTCGAGACCTATAATGGCGTGGTCTATCTCATGGGCATCGCCCGCTCTGACGCAGAGCTTGAGGCCGCCGCAGANNNACGCGTGCACCTGACGACGAGCTGCTTGGCGGTGCTGTCTACTAGAAGGCGGCGTCCCTAGCGGGCCGTCAGCGTCTCGCCCCAGTCCGACGTCATGGTGAGAAGACCGGTCTCATCGATCTGCATCTGTGAGACATTCTCCATCAGGTCGAGGAAGAAGGCTTCCTGCTCCATGACTTCGGGCATGCAGGCTTTGCGCGTGAGGGCAATTGGACCGATAGAGAGGATGCCGCCCTCGATCGTACCGCTTGCTGTGTAGGCGTTGCAGGACGCATTGCCGCTGATCTGCCCCTTCTCATCGAAGCGCAGAACAATCGGCGCGGATGTCATGACCGGCTCTCCGTTGAGGCGCGCGATCATCCAGTCGCGTCCGGCAACATCATCCAGCGTCACAAGCCCTGCCCCGGCTGGAGAGAGCTGCACCATGCCCAGGTCCTTGCGCGCATCGTCGGCGACAAATCGGGTCGCCGCTTCTGTCTGCCATAAGCTTTCACCATCAGCGGTGCGGATATCTGCACTGAAATCCAGCGACGGAGCGTCTTCTTCGGCATCACCGTCGCGCACGACGATTTCGAAGGGGATAGGAACCTGACGGCCATTCAGGGCGAAGCTGCGTTCCGCGAGAACTGGCGCGCCTTCGGCATTCGGATCTCGCACAACGAGATGAGCAACAGCATCCTGGGGAAGAGCAATACGCTGGCGATAGGTGAGGGAGCCGAAGACGTTCGTTTCAGCCACGATCCCAGCAAAGCCGTCTCCGCCCGTTTCCGGACTGGTCACCGTGCCGCCCGGAGAAGCAGCCTGTGGAGACTGCGCGCAGGCAGCGAGAAGGGCGAGGCCAGTGAGGGCGGAATACGCTTTCATCATGGAAGGGTCCGATTTCGACTTTTGCTTGCCCCGGAATATGGACCAGCTCATGCGCCCGGCCAACAGGGCACAGCCAATCACCTATAGCCCGCTGCCTTGGCGACGCGGTGATCACAAGTTGATCCAAGCGGCGACGCGCACCGTAACAAAAGTATCGGCATGCGTATGTCCGAATTTTAAGTGGTTGATTTATTTAAAAATTTTAATAATCCAGCCGCGCAAGCGCAACGTAGAGAGAGCACCACAACCTAAAGGAGCTCCTCCCATGAAAACATTCTTTGCATCCGTCGCAGCCACCGCTCTCTTTGTTGGCGGCGCAGGCGTTGCTTTCGCTCACAACCATTCAGAAATGTCCGACAAGAAGGACATCGTCGAGACGGCATCTTCCAAGGAAGACTTTTCGACCCTCGTGACCGCAGTGTCTGAAGCCGGTCTGGTCGAAGCGCTGCAAGGCGACGGCCCATTCACGGTCTTCGCACCAACCAACGACGCGTTCGCAGCGCTGCCAGAAGGCACCGTCGAGACCCTGCTGATGGACGAGAACATCGACCAGCTGCAGGCGATCCTTAAACTCCACGTCGTTGCCGGCAAGATCAAGTCCAAGGACATCGCTGAAGGCACGACCGAAGTGGAAACCCTTGGCGGCGAGACCATCGAAGTCGTCAACACCGGCGGCACGATCACGGTCGGCGGTGCAGAAGTCATCATGGCAGACGTTTACACCTCGAACGGTGTTATCCACGCCATCGACGGCGTCATCCTGCCAGAATAAATCCCCTTCCTCCCAGGGATTGCGAAAGCGCCCTCTCCGTTATGGAGGGGGCGTTTTTTATGCCTGCCGCCAAAGCAATGCCCGCTAGACGCTTATCAAAGCAGGCAATCATCTTCATATAGCCAGACAGAAGAGATTTGATGGAGGGCAAGGCGCCATGAGCTTGCGGATCGCGATCCAGATGGACCCGCTGGAAGAGGTCAATATCAACGCCGACACCACCTTTGCCCTGGCTGAAGAAGCGCAGGCACGTGGCCACAAGCTTTTTGTCTATGGCCCGCAGCATCTGAGCTTTGACACAGGCAGGCTGCTCGCACGCGCGCGTCCGGCAACGGTCCAGCGCGTGAAGGAGACACCGGGCGTCTTTGGCGATGAAACGGTGCTTGATCTGGCAAGCGATATCGATGTCGTCCTGATGCGTCAGGACCCACCATTCGACATGTCCTATATCACCGCCTGCCACCTGCTTGAGCTTCTCAAAGGCCAGACGCTGGTTCTTAATGATCCGGAGTTCGTCCGTTCTGGCCCGGAAAAGCTTTTTCCCCTTCTCTTCCCGGAGATCATTCCTGACACACTGATCTCCCGCGACCTGAAGGCCATCGAGGCTTTTCGCCAGCGCCACCGCGACATCATCATAAAGCCGCTCTACGGAAATGGCGGTGCGGGCGTCTTCCGTATGAAGGAAGATGACAGCAACTTCTCCTCCCTGGTGGAGATGTTTCTGGAGCGCACCCGCGAACCATTGATTGCGCAGGCCTTCCTGCCGGCTGTCAGCAATGGCGACAAGCGCGTCATCCTCGTGAATGGTGAAGCGGTCGGCGCGATCAATCGCCGCCCGAAAAAAGGCGAGACCCGCTCCAACATGCATGTTGGCGGGACGGCAGAGCCGACCGAGCTTTCTGACATTGATCGGCGCATCTGTGATATCATTGGCCCGGAACTGCGCCGGCGCGACCAGCTCTTTGTCGGTATAGATGTGATCGGCGACAAGCTCACCGAAGTAAATGTGACCTCGCCGACCGGCATACAGGAGCTGAAACGCTTTTCCGGCATCGATGCGGCGGCCATTTTCTGGGATTGTGTGCAAGATAGAGTTGCCAAATCCTGAGGTCGTGCACACTCTGGAGAAATGAATATGAAAGCTCTCTCGCTCGCCGCAGGCCTCGCGATTGCTCTGGCAGGGACTGCCTGTTCAGAGCAGGTGCCTGCTGAACCGGAAAATGTCTCCGCTGAGACTGCCGCGCCAGCAGCCGTTGAGACGCCTGCCGCAAACACGTCCAGCCGCTCGCGCTTCAATCTGCGCATTCCCGGCGGTGAAGTCGCGCCTGCCCCGCAAGCGTCCGGTGGTTTCAATCTCCGCACACCGGATGCGCCCGCGCCCACCAATGATATCCCGATGCCGGCTGGTTCTGCTTCGAGCACTCTGGCGGATGTTCCTGAAGTGGCTGTGCCCGGCCTCAACAATCCGGCGACGGACATTGCAAACCGCAGCCGTACGGAGCCGCGTGAAGTCAACACTGAGGACGATGACGACATCATTCGTCTCGACTAGGCCTTCACGAACTTAAACCTTCGGGCGATATTGTTCTTTCTTTGTTCCGTGTCTCATGCTAGGCCGGATAGCGAAAGGATATCGCCATGGTCTGCCGCGTCACGACTTTTGCCTTCGAGGGTATCGAGGCCAAGCCTGTCGACGTTCAGGTCCAGATCAGTTCAGGCAATCCGTTTTTCACAATCGTCGGCCTGCCGGACAAGGCCGTCGGCGAGAGCAAGGAGCGCGTGCGCGCCGCCTTTTCCGCCATAGGCCTCGCCACGCCGCCCAAGCGGATCACCGTCAATCTGGCGCCCGCTGACCTTCCCAAGGAAGGCAGCCATTATGACCTTGCCATCGCGCTCGCCATGCTGGCCGCCATGGGCGTCATTGCGCCGGATGCGCTGGATGGGCATGCCGCGATTGGAGAGCTGTCGCTGGACGGCGCGCTGGGACCAACGCTCGGCGTCCTGCCAGCCGCCATGGCCGCCCAGGCAATGGATCTGCGGCTCATCTGCCCGGAAGTCTGCGGCCCTGAAGCGGCTTGGGCTGGTGAGGGGACACTGGCCGTGCCGAGCCTCATCGCCATGATCAATCATTTTGCTGGCCGGATCAGCCTGCCCGCACCTGTCGCTGGAGAGCTTGCGCCGCCGCAGGCCGTGCCGGACCTTGCCGACGTGAAGGGTCAGGACGGCGCAAAGCGCGTGCTGGAGATTGCCGCAGCAGGTGGGCACAATCTGCTCTTCTGCGGGCCGCCTGGCTCAGGCAAGTCGATGCTGGCCCAGCGGCTCCCCGGTCTGCTGCCGCCGCTTTCGGCGACTGAGTTGCTGGAGGTTTCTCAGATCCAGTCGGTTGCTGGCATGCTGGAGCGCGGCAAGCTTTCGCGCCAGCGCCCCTTCCGCGCGCCTCATCATTCAGCCTCCATGGCAGCCCTTGTGGGCGGCGGCATCAAGGCAAGGCCGGGCGAAGTTTCTCTCGCCCATCACGGCGTGCTGTTTCTGGATGAGCTGCCGGAGTTTCCGGCCCAGGTTCTCGACAGCCTTCGCCAGCCGCTGGAAGAAGGCGCGGTCGTGATTTCCCGCGCCAACCGCCATGTGAGATACCCGGCCCGCTTCCAGCTTGTTGCGGCCATGAACCCCTGCCGCTGCGGAGGTGGGCCGGGTGACGGCGCCTGCAGGCGCGGACCTGCCTGCGCACGCCAGTACCAGTCCCGCATCTCCGGGCCTTTCTTTGACCGGATTGACCTGTTCTTCGACACCCCGCCCGTGACCGCGATCGACCTCACCCTGCCCGCCCCGACCGAAGGCACCGCTGAGGCGTCTGCGCGCGTGCAGCAGGCGCGCGATATCCAGACCGACCGGTTCGAGAAACTGGGCGCAAGCGATGGCCGCCGCCCCATCAACGCCGACGCCCCGACGCGCAGCCTGACGGACATCGCGTCACCGGATGAAGCGGCCAATGCCCTGCTTGCGGACGCGGCCGCAAAGCTCGCCCTGTCGGCGCGTGCCTATCACAGGGTGCTTAAGGTCGCCCGCACGATTGCAGACCTTGACGGCGCAGGCGGGGTGCGGCGTCTCCATGTCGCTGAAGCGCTGTCCTATCGCCGCCGCCCGCCCGAAGGTGAGACGGTTGGCAATGCCCGTTCACTCGCCCACTAGGCGCCTTGCCAGTTAAGTCATTGCTCAATCTTTGGCGGTAGGAGTTACCGCCATGACAGAGAAGAATGACGCCCCATCGGCCGAGCAGGCCTTTCTGGCAACGACCAGCCACGAAATTCGCACGCCCCTGAACGGCATTCTCGGCACGGTGTCGCTGCTTCTGGAAACAGAGCTCGATCCGGCGCAGAAAGAGTATGCCGAAGCGATCCGCGCGTCCGGCTCACGTCTTCTCGATCTGCTCAACAACATTCTCGACTATGCCCGCCTCGACACCGCGGCGCCGGAGCTTGAGCCAGAAGTCTTCTGCGTGCGCGATCTTGCCCGTGAAGTTACAGAGCTTCTGTCGCCGCGCGCCCATGCAGCGGGTCTCGACCTCGGCGTTCTTTGCCGGCCCGGCGTGCCCGCTCGTATGAAGGCTGACGCAGGCAAGCTGCGCCAGATCCTGTTCAACCTTGTCGGCAACGCGCTCAAATTCACCGAAAGCGGCGGCGTGCTGGTCGATATGGACTATCGGCACGGCAAACTCATCTTCAATGTCCGCGACACGGGCCCGGGCATCGCCGCGGCAGACCAGACCCGCCTGTTCGATGCTTTCCGGCAGACTTCTGCCGATGATGCCCGCAAGGATGGCGGTGTCGGGCTCGGCCTCGCTATCGTCAAACGTCTCAGCGAAGCCATGGGCGGCTCGATCACCCTGCAAAGCGCGCCAGGTCACGGCACCTGTTTTCGCGCGGACGCACCCGCTGACATCATCGAAGACGCAGACACGATCCGCTCAGACAGGCTCGCCGGCATTCACGTCGCCTTTGCCGGTCTTCCGCCTTCCACGTCCCTGTCGGCGTGGGGCGCGCTGGATGAACACGAAGCGCGTGTCTCACTGGTTCATACAGCCGAGGAAGCGCGCCGCGCCCAGCCAACACTCATCATTGCTGCTGCAGAGCTTCCCGAACGCAGTCTGAAGGCGCTGACTTCCGTGGCGCCAGTGCTTGTCGTGGTGCGCCCAGCCGATCGCGGCCTTCTCAGCCGGTTCCACAAGATGGGCGTTACTGGCTGGCTCGTGCGTCCGCTTCGCGACTCATCCCTCGTCGAACGTATCCTGCTGGTGTCAAAAGGCGGCAAGGGCGGAGAGGAAGAAGTCGCCGCATCGGCCGATGGCCGCGTCCTCATCGCTGACGACAATCCGGTCAACGCGCTGATTGCACGGCGTGCCTTGGAATCGGCAGGATTCAGCGTCACAGTCGCTTCAACCGGGCGTGAAGCCGTTGACGTTGCCGAAACAATTGCGCCTGCCCTGGTATTTATGGATTTGCGCATGCCGATCATGGACGGCTATGAAGCAATGAAAGCCCTTAGAGAGGCCGGACAGACCATGCCGATCATTGCGATCTCTGCAGAAATTAACCCTGAAATCGAGCGCCGGGCGCGCAAGTGCGGCGCCGATGGCGTTGCCGCCAAGCCGCTCGATGCCGAAGCCCTCCGCCGTCTCGCCACGGACTGGACCGCGCGCCGGCAAGGCGCCGCATGAGCAACACGACGCAGTCTGGGGCACCAAACCAACGCGAGACGCTATCGAGCGCCTTCAAGAGTTACCTGAAACCAACCATCGCATTCATGCTTGTCTTGGGCTTCGCTTCAGGCCTGCCCCTGATGATGGTTTTCTCCAAGCTGTCATTCTGGCTGAGGGAATCCGGGATCGACCGCGCTTCGATTGGTGGGCTCTATGCCGTTTCATTTGCCTACTCGCTGAAGTTCCTGTGGGCGCCCGCCGTCGACAGGATCAAGCTGCCCTTTCTCACAGGTTGGCTCGGGCAGCGGCGTGGCTGGATGATCCTCGCCATTTGCGGAACGTCGCTCGGTCTCTTCCTGATCAGCTCCAGTGACCCAGCCATCGCTCTGACGCCGGTCGTGATCGGTGCGCTTGTCCTCGCCTTCTCGGGCGCAACGCTCGATATCGCGGTAGACGCATGGCGCATCGAGTCTGCACCGAATGAAGAGCAGGCCAACATGGCCGCCATCTATAATCTCGGTTACCGCTTCGCGATCATGTTTTCAGGCATGGGGATGGTGATCGCCGGGGCCACCAGCTGGCATTTTGCTTATGCGCTGATGGCTGTGATCATGCTGGTGATCGGGGCCATCGTCATATTCGTCATCTCTGAGCCAGACCGGATTGAACGCTTTGCCGAAGAGAGCAAGTCCTTCGCCGGCAAGGTGAAAGATGCGGTAATCGAACCGTTCTGGCAGCTCGTACGGAAGTTCGGCATCTGGGCCATCCCGGTCGCTGGCATCGTCACGCTCTATCGTATCAGCGACTTCACCATGGGCGTTATGGCGAGCCCATTCTATGTCGACCTTGGTTATAGCCGTGAGACCGTCGGCTGGATCCAGGGCATCCTCGGCCCGTGGCCGATTATTGTCGGCGGGTTCGTCGGTGGCTTCGTTGCTGTGCGCTACAATCTCATGCGTGCGATGATCGCTGGCGGCGTAATCACCCTGCTGACCAACGGCGCATTTGCCGCGCTAGCCGTCGCTGCCGGGCCAAATCTCGACATCGTTGCAAATGCTGTCTCGCAAGGCGTCGAACCCCCGCCCGGTGCCGTCGTCCATACACCAACAGTCTGGGCGCTGATGGGCGTCATCGTTGCGGACAATCTGGCAGCCGGTTTCGTCGGCTCGGTCTTTATCGCTTATATGTCATCGCTGGCTGATCGTAAGTTTGCGGCGACCCAGTACGCCCTGCTCAGCTCGGCCTATTCATTTTTCTGCAAGCTCGCCGCGACCACGACGTCAGGTCCGCTGTCAGAATCGATCGGTTGGGCAGGCTTCTTCACGGTCACTGCGCTATATACGATTCCGCCAGTGCTCCTCATCCTGTTCGTGATGCGCTACGGCCCGGACCATGCCAAGGGCATAAGGATCGACGAGCCGGAAGACTTGCCGAACGAAGGCGTCCCCAATGAAAAAGGCCCGACACCAGCCAAGAGCTGATATCGGGCCTCTGAAATCGCTTCTGGCTGTCGCCCGTAACTAGCTTACTCAGCAGCAGCCTTGATGTGGCCGAGCTTGTCGATGTCGAAAGCTGCGAAGGTCGCAAGGTTCACGATATCGTTCACCGTTGCGCCCAGCGAAGCGATCTGAACCGGCTTCTCGAAGCCGAGCAGGATCGGGCCGATAACGGTCGCGCGGCTCATCGAGGTCAGGATCTTCGTTGCAATCGCCGCCGAGTGAATGGCCGGCATGACGAGCACGTTGGCCGCATCGGTGAGGCGCGAGAACGGATAGACCAGCTTGTGGCCCGGGTTCATCGCGACGTCGACCGAAATGTCGCCTTCATATTCGAAGTCGATGTCATCGCGCGCATCAAGCATGGCGACAGCTTCGCGGACTTTCTCGGCGCGTTCGCCCATCGGGTTGCCGAAGGTCGAATAGGACACGAAGGCGACGCGCGGGGTAAAGCCGAGGCTTTTCACAGAGCTTGCCGCCTCGCAAGCGATACCGACAAGGTCTTCGGCCACAGGCAGTTCGGTGATCGAGGTATCAGCGATGAAGATCGTCTTGCCGCGGTTGATCACCATGGACATGCCGATGACCTGCTTGCCCGGAATCGGATCGAGCACGGTCTGCACGTCTTTGAGGGCGACGTCATAATTGCGCGTCACACCTGTGATCATGCCGTCTGCATCACCGAATTTCAGCATGCAGGAGCCGAACACGTTACGGTCCTGGTTGACGAGGCGCTGGGCGTCGCGGCGCAGGAAGCCCTGACGCTTCAGGCGGTCATAGAGGTAATCGGTGTATTCCGGATTACGGTCTGACAGGCGCGCATTGATGATCTCAAGCGAGCCTTCCGGCACACCCATCTGCTGCATGGTGCGCGTGACCTGCTCCTCACGGCCGATCAGAACAGGGTCGCCAAGACCCTGGTTCTTGAACGAGAAGGCGGCGCGAACGACGGATGGCTCTTCGCCCTCCGCAAACACGATGCGGGCTTTCTTCTCGCGAACGGCAGCCTGAACGCTCTGCACGAAGGAGGCGGTCGGGTCGAGACGGCGCGCCAGCATGCGGCGATACTCGTCCATGTCCGGAATTTCCTTGCGCGCAACGCCGGTGTCCATGGCAGCCTGCGCCACGAAGGGCGGAATGAAGCTGATGAGACGCGGGTCGAACGGCGTCGGAATGATATAGTCGCGGCCAAATTGCGGGCGCGAGCCGTGATAGGCGGCGGCCACTTCGTCTGGCACGTCTTCGCGTGCGAGCTCAGCCAGCGCCTGCGCAGCTGCAACTTTCATCTCCTCATTGATCGAACGCGCACGCACGTCGAGCGCGCCGCGGAAGATGTAAGGAAAGCCGAGGACATTGTTGACCTGGTTCGGATAGTCAGAGCGGCCCGTTGCGATGATGGCATCGTCGCGCACCTGCTTGATCTCTTCCGGCGTGATTTCCGGGTCCGGGTTCGCCATGGCGAAGATGATCGGATTTGGCGCCATGCTCGCGACCATTTCCTTGGTGACCGCGCCTGCAATCGACAGGCCGAGGAAGACGTCTGCGCCTTCCATCGCTTCGGACAGGGTGCGCTTCTCGGTCTTCACCGCGAAAGCAGACTTGAACTGGTCCATTTTCTCGGTGCGGCCTTCATAGACGACGCCGCGACTATCGCACATGAGGATGTTCTCTGGCCGCACTCCAAGATGGCGGATGAGGCCTGCGCAGGAGAGGCCCGCCGCGCCTGCGCCCGAAATGGCGACCTTCACATCGTTCAGTTCGCGGCCCGTGATGTTGCAGGCGTTGATCAGGCCAGCGGCGGCGATGATCGCGGTGCCGTGCTGGTCATCGTGGAAGACCGGGATGTCGAGTTCTTCGCGAAGACGGCTCTCGATAATGAAGCACTCAGGGCTTGCGATGTCCTCGAGGTTGATGCCGCCCCAGGTCTCACCAATGTTGCGGATCGTGGTGATCAGGTCCGCAAAGCGTTTAAAGAGGACCGACTTGCCCTCCATGACGGGCTTCGATGCCATCGCGCCAAGGTCGCCAAGGCCCAGAATGGCGGTCCCGTTCGAGATAACGGCGACCATATTGCCCTTCGAGGTGTACTCGTAGGCAAGGTCTTTGTCCTCGGCGATGGCCTTCACCGGAACGGCAACACCAGGGCTGTAGGCGAGCGACAGGTCGCGCTGCGTTGCCATTGGCTTGGTCGGTGTGACCGACAATTTGCCCGGCGTTGGCTGACTATGGAAGTCGAGCGCTTCCTTATCGGTAAAGGTTGGACGCTTGGACGTCATGGCAATTGGCCTTCAGGTTTAAACTACGACTTTCGACTGT
>LWDU01032337.1_pt1 | contig 15484 bp, 9 predicted proteins | sample 727161 | NCBI WGS metagenome assembly LWDU01 (sample SAMN04566230, study PRJNA314399) | hydrothermal vent metagenome | isolation source: deep sea hydrothermal plume seawater | place: Mexico: Gulf of California, Guaymas Basin | collected 2004-07-11 | reverse complement strand
CTTTTGATTATTATGCTGAAGGTGATCATCTTAAGGATAGCAATGGAAATATTCTCGCTATTAGGGATGCGGCACAACTTGAAATTTCATGGACAAAAGATGGTGAAACCTTCAATGGTCTAATCAAAGGAAGTTGGACCGATTTGAATGAAAATGGTCCCAGATATGGTGACCTATGCGAAGATTTCGATGGTAATGGGTATGATGAAGTCGAATATTTCGGCGATCACTCTGACCGTTACAACTCAGTCGTTTGGTTCGATTCAGAGAATATTGTGAAATCTGTAACAGTTGATTTGACGAATGTTTTCTTGCTAAATATGACTAGCGAAAGCACATTTGAGTGGGAAGATCAGTGTACTAGTTTGGCAGGTTCCGAGATATCGCTTACTTGGAGATTCCAATCAAATGATGATGGGGTCAATGGAAATGCCGGCCTAGCAGGTTTTGCAATCGATAATATCAGAATTGAGGAATTCACTTTCGAAGATGATGGTAACTACAATGTCAGTGTAACTGGAATGGATGCTTCCGAGCGTCAAACCGTGGCTCTTGGTAATCATGATTTCCAAAGTGGAATATACCGAATTGATGTCAAAACATTATTCGATAATACTGACCCAACAACTGCATGGTACAATGAATCAGAGGTTAATACTGCGAATAATTATACCACTATTATGTTCAGTATCGCTAGTGCAGATATCACTCTAATGCAACCAGATGTTTTGGAATGCACGACTGATATTACCTATGAGTGCATCTACCCAATCGATGATTCATCTGCCCACAGTTTTGCTGTACCATTGCTCAATGGAGTTATTGCTGCTGAGTATCAGGTTACGATGAAAATCGTCGATCAAACTACTGGCCAAACCGTTTTCGAAGAAGATGCTGAAAATGGTCCGTTCGATCTCGCTCCTCATCAGCGTGGTCAAGCAAATTGGACAGCCCCGTACAATTCATGGTATGATGGACATGAATACAATATTAGCTTCTATGCAGTATTTACTGAGGATGGTGAATTATCCGGAAATGATCGTTTCTTCTTGATTACCTTCATGGACGAAATTGATGTATTAATTCTCTCAAACCCAACTGATCAGAATAGACTTCAGCGTGTTAAGGAAGACCTTCAATCGATGGGGATGACCTACACACAATTACGTGTTAGTGATTGGGATACATACGCAACTCCTGATTGGGTTGAACATTACAATAAGGTACTACTACCTTGGCAAACCGACTACAATGTTGTTTACGGTCAATACTATACCTTACTTGCACAAACCCGTGAATCTGATGGGCTAAGCGTTGTCGACACATTACAAGAGTTCATGTCAGTCGATGGTGGAACTGTACAGATGCATCTCGGTCCTTACCAGAATGCATACGACCCGAACAATTTGCCATTCGATATGTCGATTAAGGATCGCAATCAATTTAATTTCACAGTCGATAACAGGATTCTTTTCGAGAATTTATCTATCGAAGATCAATTCCATCCAATTATGAATGGCATTGACCCTGTGACCTTCTCTGGAATTCATCCAGGAAATTATGTTGCCATTGCTGGAATTGATGTTGCTAGTCAAGTTTACCAGCATCAAGTTCCGGCAGTTTGTGGCGGGCGAATCAGCCTTCAAGGTGGAACTTTCCATACTTTGCTGAAGGATGAAACTCAGGGTCATTCACTGTTGTCTTTGTGTAATTATGGCGCTGGCGGATTGATTGTAACAACTGTCGATGTTGAAAATCCAAGTGTATCGGAAGCATATGGCGGAGAAAATATTCCTCTATTGTCGAATATGTTGGCTTACCATTTAACTCCTTATCCAACTGATTTCGGAATTGCAGGAGATAGTTTTGATTTGACAATTAATGGACAGTCAGCCGTGCTTGATCCAACTACTGGTGCATATCGTGTGAAGTACATCAAGAGCAACGCTGAACTAGAATTCAGTTATGTTTCTGAAGTTGGTGGACTCATTGCCGATTGGACTCTTGAGTCTGGCAATAACGATTCAGTTACTGGCTGGGATGGTTCGATTCTCGATTCGGGAATAATCAGCCATTCATCACAAGTATCGCCTTCAATTCCAACACTCGGTACGTTCTGTGCTGGAGACAGCACGGCACCATGCCGAATCGGTGCTGAATGGGATATCGTTCTCTACCTGCATGATGATGAGGGCCATACTCGAATTACCTACGTCACTCTGATTACGAATGATACACTTGCTGATGATTTCTATCCAGATGCACAAGCAACAATTGTTTATGATGAGGATAATGCCGAATATATCTCCTATGATGGTGTCAAGCCTATCGGTGGAGTCGATTGGCCAGTTTATCGAGTAAGATTGACTGACAGTGGTGATTTGACCGTCACTTTCACCGGTGAGAATAGTAGCGATCCAGATGCACCGGAAGGTGAGACAGGAATCGCACTATACGAATGGCGAGTTGTCAATGACATGCCGGTCGGAGAATTTAGCGATGAACAACACGAATGGCAGATACCATCCTCTGCTGGTGATGAATGGAGTTACACATTCCGTAATATTACTTCAAATTCGGTTATTGAGAAAGATATTCGTGTTGAGCTAATCGTTTACGATATGGCCGGTAAACAAACTCAGAGTAAATATCGAATTTACTTCATTGTCGTCGGTGAAGATTTCGGAGACGATGAGCCGGTAGTGAATTTCATCTCTCCTCGTCCAACAGATTCCCAATCTGAAAATCTTATCACGATTGCTGGGTCGGTCCTCGGTGGAGCTGAGAATGGTGATGTTGTTATCGAAGTAGCATTGGATCCAGCAATTTTGGATTATACTGCCACTCAAAAGATCACTCAGAAATCAATTGGTAAATTCAATAAAACAGAAAATCTTGGTGATGGGGATTCATTTGCTATTACTCTCGATATTTCTGATTTATACGATGTTTCTGGAGTATCTGCAACATTATACTTCAAAATCACAGAAGGTGATGGTTCAAGATATATTTTATTCGATCAAAGAGACATTAATTTATTGCCCCAAACAGTTGACCCTTGCGTCAGTAATTCGAATGCGAAAGGTTGCTCAGGAAGTGAAGGGTTGAGCCCGATCATAATTGGAATTGGTATTTTCATTGCAATCGGAGCAGTTGTTGGTGTGACCTTGGTCATGCGTGGACGTGGTGGAAAGGATGAGGCTGAAGATGTCATCGAACAATTCGGAGGCGTCGAGCAGATGGATCCTGTGGAAGCTTACGTACAACAGATGGTAGCATCCGGATATGATGAACAGACTGCGCGGAAATATGCAGAGGAATATTATGCCTCGTATTATGCCCAACAGCAGCAAGGCGGCAATTAACGCATAGTCATAAGTGTCGAATCGCTAATTGCGATTCGGGTATGATAAGCCGTACCTTGAAGAGATATAGGCGGACGCATTGATTCATGAATACAGCAGGGCCGTATACGGTTGCGGATATTTCACTCGCCGATGCAGGCGAGTTAAGGGTCGCTTGGGCACGTAGTAGGATGCCAGCCTTAGCCGAACTTCGTGAGAAAGCGATTATCGAACAACCCTTGGCTGGACAACGGGTCACTGGATGTCTTCACGTCACAAAAGAGACAGCAATTCTCATTGAGACTATTGCGGCGGCAGGGGCAGAAATAGCATGGTCCGGCTGTAATCCTTTATCGACTCAAGATGATGTAGCTGCATGGCTAGCTCGCGAAGGATACAGTGTCCATGCATGGTATGGGCAAAACGACGAAGATTTCTACAGATGCATAGACAGAACTCTTGATTTCAAGCCGACCTTAACTTTAGACGATGGCGCCGACCTGATTTATCGAGTACACAGTACCTTCCCTGAATTGTCTGAAGGTATAATTGGTGGTACGGAAGAGACGACCACCGGCGTTCACCGATTACGAGCAATGGCGGATGCCGGTCAATTACAATATCCAGTAATCGCAGTTAACGATGCTGAAACTAAATGGGATTTTGATAACGTTCATGGAACAGGTCAATCAACTTTGGATGGAATTATTCGAGCTACAAGTGTTCTTCTTGCAGGGAAGATTTTCGTCGTAGCAGGATATGGTCATTGTGGCAGAGGTTTAGCGATGCGTGCTCGTGGAATGGGAGCGAATGTCGTTATTACAGAAATTAATCCACTCCCCGCATTGAAGGCGATTATGGATGGATTCAGAGTCATGAAAATGGATGATGCAGCGAAGATCGGCGATATTTTCTGTACAGCAACCGGGATGAAGGATGTATTGGTTGGCAGGCATTTCGATTCCATGAAAGAGGGTGCAATCATCTCTAACACCGGTCATTATGATTGTGAAATTAACATCCCGGAGTTGGAAGAACGATCTTCAAATGTTTACACGATTAGAGAAAATAACGAAGCCTTCGTTCTCTCTAATGGTAGGACGATTCACCTGTTAGCACGAGGTCGATTGGTAAACCTCGCAGCTGCTGAAGGGCACCCATCTGAAGTCATGGATATGTCCTTCGCTAACCAATTTCTAGCTCTTTGTAAGTTGGCTGAAGAAGGACGAGGTTGGGACAACCTAGTCTACGATATATCAGCAGAACAAGACAGGGATCTTGCTGCGCTCAAACTCGCAGCTCATGGCTTTGAAATCGATAAATTAACTGCAGAGCAAATTGCCTACAATAGTGATTTTAGCGCTGGGACTTAGTCCAGCGGAGGTAAATCCTCATCTATATCGGTGTAGTTTTCATCCTCTTCGATACTTGACCAATTTGGCAAGTTTATTTCCCAAAGGTGATTTATCTTCTCATCAGCTTCAATGATATGCTCCAATCTCGATTGTAGGGATGGACTACGTTTTGTGAGCATTGAATTGTAAACTGTGCTATATCTGATCGAATCAGGAATACATAATTTTCCTGAGGTCATCTCCATATCAATTGCTCGGTCCATATCAAGAGCATGTCTATTCCTCTTCTGTAACATGCCCATTGAGGCTCGAGTAAGGAAAGTAAACATTGCCAAGATTAACATGAAAACTAGGATGGTACCAAAGATAGAATTACCGAGAAATGTCATCGCTAAAGTACCGAAAATGAAGACTATTGGTGCAATGAACATTATCAACCAAAAGGTCGATGAAATAGGTTTGACTTTTTTCATTTTCTCGATAACACCCCATCGTGGATGTTTGTGATTTTGAGGCTTAAATATTTCATCAGCCTCCATTTTTGCTGCTCTTTCTACCATTCGACGAATGCCATCCATTCTCATTGCTTGTTCGTTCGAAGGAGCATCCATCTTCTCCGCAGAAAGTTCGTTAAGCCGATCTGCACACTCTTCGTAAAGTCCAAGATTTACTAAAATCGAGATCTGTTCAATAAGTGGAGTAACATCTGTTGGTCTGTGTTCACGATAACTTTCCCACCATGCTAGAGCTTCATCGAGCATTCCTAATTGATCGACGAGCAACCATCCACCCAGAATCCAAGCCTCTGTGTTATCTGGATCAATATTGACCACTTTTCGAACGGCAGCAACCGCTATAGCGGATTGCTGTAAGCTAGGGTGTGTAGGTTTTCCACGCGTTCTTGGGGGTAATGACCAATTTGCAATTGCCATCCAAGCATCAGAATGCCCCGGGTCAATGTGGACGACATCTTTTGCAGATTCGAGAGCTGAATCGTAATCTCCATTCTTAGAAGCTTCGATGGCATCGAGCCAAGCCATCTCGCCACTTTTCGCCATAAGCGCTGCTAACCCTATTCAAGAGAAGAATGCTGGGGTGTTAAAAGTTCGATTTTATTGACTCAACGTTTATTGTTCCGAGAGCGATTCCCTCGGTTTGAAGAGCCCCGGCCACCTGAATAACCACCTGATTTACCTCCAGAACGTCCACCAGAACCACCTGAATATCCACCTGATTTACCTCCAGAACGTCCACCCGGGCGTCCACCAGAACCACCTGAATATCCACCTGATTTACCTCCAGAACGTCCACCCGGGCGTCCACCTGAACCACCAGAATAACCACCAGATCGACCACCCGTTCTTGGGCCTCGGCTCGAGCCACCGCTAGAGCTACCTTTTCCATCTGATTTCTGGTACTTCGGCCGGTCGGGTCGACGCTCCCGTTTCTTTGTGTGGCGGCTGCCACGAGGAGTTCCATCTTTCGATTCACTGCATCTGTTACATTTGTCCCGTCGAGCGTAATTATGATTCTTACATTTTGGACAAAGCCAGTCCCCAGGCTTCATATTTGGATTTTCATTGTTGCCACCTCGGCGATCTCCACCGCGATTATCTCGACTTCCACGATCTGAATATCCACCTCGTTGATTCGAGTCGCCACGATAATTGGACCGGCCTCCGTCTCCACCTCTACGATCTCCGCCGTGGTTGTTGTTTCCGTAGCGATTGCCTCCTGAACCACCTCGATTGTCTCCACGTTGATTTCCACCTCTACGGTCTCCTCGATTGTCGTTTCCGTAGCGATTACCTCCAGAACCACCTCTTCGATTGTCCCCCTGTTGATTTCCACCACTGCGGTTTCCTGCTCGATCATCCCGTCCATAGCCACGGTTTCCTCTATCGTCATGTGGACGTCGGTCTCGTGGTGCAATTTCTACCGGGGAGCCGAGAGTATAGTTTATTTCAATCCCTTTCGCAAGTGGATAAATGTGAACGAAAGCCCCGTCCACAGCTCCAATGACAGAATTTACTCGGCCGAGGAATTTTCCTCCGGTGATGCGAATACCAGTTCCAAGACCAGGTGCACGACCCTCGAAAGAGGCTAGAATTCCTCCTTCGTGAGAAGGTCGATCGACTTTGCCGGTGAAACTCATGACTCAATCGCGACGAGTCGAGTATATGAGACCGATAGTGATGGACAATAATGTCAAACCAAAGCTAGCGGCAGGTAATATACCAGTATCAGTATCAGGATTTTTATCGTCAGGTTCGATGATTGTTTCTTCAAAAAGATGAGTATTATTTATGTCGATGACGACTTCACTGCACTTTTGAGAATCATCACAGCCTGTGATTAACAGACTATGCTCACCTGATTCCCACAATTCGAAATTAATCCGTGGAGTTGACCACGAATTTCCTGAAACAGAGATGCTTCCTGCCGTAGTTCCATCTATTGCTAAGCTGAAAGAAACAGATTCTCCATCCGGGTCGCTGAATTGACCTTGAGCTTGATAGAATGAGCCATCCCAACCTGATTCTGAAACAGAAATTAATGGTGGTAAACTTTCTTTGAAGATGCCTAATTCATAGACATAGTTCATCGAAAACACATTTTCTCCCGATGCGCTTACCCACACTTGTGCCCCACCAGGAATCATATTTGTCGAGGCCACTGTGATTGTGATTGATTCAGAATCCAAAGTTGTAGCCTCGCTAACTCCGATTTCACCATTCTGAGAAAAACCAACCTCGATTTGCAAAGTCGGCCAACCTACATTTTTAGCTACAATAATTTCGTGTGGGTTTGACATTATTTGCGAATTTGTAGAAATAGTGAATGGAACGCCCAGATGCCAAGTACGGTTTCCACTATTTTGTCCTGCGGAGTCGACAGCTTCACAAGTCACTTCGACGAGATCAGTGGTGGGAATTTCAGCCCACAAAGAATTATCCATTGATTGTCGAAGATTCAGGGTAGAATCCCCGGTACAAACCACATCGAGTTGAGATACGGGTCCTTCATCTGTGAACCATTCCGAAATTGAATTCCAAGATGCCCATCGTGTATCACCACCGTTAGGAGAAGGAAACCATGATCCATCAGGGGGCGAATTCTCAGTCCAAATCGGTGGTTCATCTATTGGAATCGGCATTGTTGTAAAGTCAGCAAAAATATCTTCACCACTAGGCCACATACCCATTGTTCTGACTGGACTTAGTGTGTAAATTAAATTCCCTTCACTATTTTCTATTAATGTGTAGGACGAAGAGCCATCTCCTAAACAAGTACCTCTAATTGGAGCATCGGCATGAGTTGTTGGTTCGAAGGAAACATCTCGCCCTTCACATTCCTCCCACATGTCGATACGAAGGTCTGAAGTTGGTGGAAATGTGAACTCGTAGACTGCTTGAGTCACATTTGATGAGTTAAATGCAAGGGTATATTGTTGACCCGATTCAACATCTGGAATCATTAATGTTGCATTCATCCATAACTCGAGGCGACACTCATCGATTCCAGAAGAAGCATCAATTGCAGTGTTACAATCGCGGTCATTACTAGGGGATACTGGAATCTCAAAACAATCAGAACTTGAGCCAAATGTTTCACAATCACGCTTTTCAGCATGATTTGGAGGGATTAAATTCCATTCTTCTATTTGAACTCCATTGCTTTGCCATGTAGTATTTTTCCAATCGATTCCAACCCCACCCCGATGAGCCTCTCCTTCTCGGAACGCAATACGCGTTAACGCATGCTCGATGCATTCTGATGCAACTGCGCGAACCGCCTCTCTTTCATCGGTAGAAATCCAACCATCGCCTCCACTCGGAAACAAATCCTCGAGAAATGAATCTAGAGATGTTCTAAGGTCATCAGTTGAAGTCCCATTGACCCAAGCTGTTGCAGTCACAGTTGCACTCTCCCAATCTTCAGAAATTTCAAAATAAAATATGGCAGAAGAATAATCGAAAAGATCTTCGAATGTGATGGAACTACATTGATCTTCAATGCTTCCACCACCCCCTAATTGTTCCATTTTCTTCACGTTTTTCTGAAGTTCTCTATCATGTTCATCGATAGAAATAGTAGACAGTAATAATGCAAGAACGACAAATATAGTCATTGCCCAATTGAATGTGCGCCCCGCCATATACCTATACAAGACAACTTTAATGATGATTCTATCGCCCATCGATTAAAGTTTAGGGCCGCCTAAAGTTAATATATTGTGCTAATGCCAGAGTCGATTAGGACGCCATAACAACTAGGGGAGAGTTTGAGGGAAATGGCAAAATTTCTTTCTTTTATGGCAACTATACTAATTATTGCAACTGCATTTACAGGATGTCTAAATCAAGTTGATGAAGATATTATCAAGATTGCATACAAGACTCAAGACGATTATAATGATGCGTCTGCAAATCCTCAATTATTAGCAGATTTTATCACTGCCCAATCAGGATTTACTGTCGAACTCTATCCTATTTCATCTGATATTGCAGCTATTGAAGCATTACGATTTGGGCACGCCGATATTGCATTCCTCGATGGAGGTGCAGCATTCATCGCTTGGAAGCAACATGGATTAGACGTAATTCTCGCTAATCAAAACAGCGATGGTTCAACTTTCTATACTGCACAAGCTTGGGTTTTGGAGAATTCTTCAATACAATCACTTGAGGATTTGGAAGGAAAAAACTCTTGTCACACCGGTTGGTTAAAATCTGCAGGAATGCTGATGCCGATGGGTTATATGATCAATAACGGATTGATAGAGGTTTCAGAAGAAATTGATGAAATCGATAGTCTTAGAACAATAATTGAGAACCACTTCGGAACTGCGACAATTCCAGAAAAGGGCGATTTGTATTACGGATACAGCGGTGGATTCCGTTGTATGACTGAAGGTGTGGGCGATGTTGCATTCGTAAAATCAACTTCTTATGAAGATCATTGTGAAGGTAATGATTGGTGTCTAGATCGGTCTGAATATAGATTACTTTCACCAGCATTTGGACGAGTCCCTAGCCATCCGATGATGATTAATATGGAAATTATGAGCCAAGAAAAAATGGATATTATTGCCGATGCATTCTTGGCTTTGAATTCTGCAGAAGGTGGTTCTGAGATTCTAGAAGGTGTTTTGAATACTCCAGGGATTTCTGAAGTGACAACCGAAGGTCATCTTGGATCGTATAGCGATGCGATAGGTACAATCCCTGGAATCGCTAATTTTTTCGATGAGAAGTACGACAGTTGAACATATGAAGGGGGCGTGGGCTTGAGTAATGATCAACTTCGACTGCATTTTTCAAATGCCTCGATTGGTTTTGAAACAGAAAGCCCTCTTCTCAAAGATATTAATCTAACTATTAATTCTGGTGAAATTGTAGGCTTGATCGGTAGATCAGGAATTGGTAAAACTACCTTGCTTCGAACTGCTGCTGGATTATTATCGCCACTTTCTGGTAGCGTAGAATGCTGTTGTGATTTGACGATGAACGCAAAACGTGGTTCTATTGCTCTCATCCCCCAAAGATTAGGATTGATCCAACATCAATCCGTTGGCTATAATGTTCTGATGGGAGCGTTGCCGGGTGCAAATTATCTGCAAACAGTTCTTTCTCTGCCGAGTAGGGAAATGCAAGAGGCAACAAAAGATGCAATCAGAGCTGTTGGATTAAGTGACAAGATTTTCGAATCTGTAAATCAATTGTCTGGAGGCCAGCAGAGGAGAGTTGCCATCGCGAGGGCTATGGTTCAGAATCCCAGATTGATCTTAGCAGATGAATGCCTAGGTGAATTAGACGCGGAAACTGCGAAGGAGATTATCGAATTATTGCGAAGCCTAGCAAAGGAGAAAGATATTGCTATTTTCATTGTCGACCATAATCCTCTGCGTGCTAGAACATTTTGTGATAGGTTGTTACAATTGAGAGGAAATTCGTTGATAGAATTTGATAATTTGAATGAGAGGCATTCTCTTCCTCAGGCAGGAGACCGTTGATAATGTCAAATCGAATCGTAGATTTTTATCATTTTTTGAAAAATAGACCGATTATTCGTTCAGGTATATATTTGACATTATTAGTAATCTTAACAATTCGACACCTCGAAATAAATGTTGCAGATTTTAGCCGAGCTTCAACAAATTTAACAATTCTCATGAACGAGGCTTTTCCTCCGGATTTTTCTGTAATCACAGATCGTGCTGCTTGGTCTAAACCACAATGTACATTCGAAGCAGATTGGGCTTGCAGCCCAGCGATTATTGGCATAACTCAAACCTTAGAAATCGCATTGTTATCGACAATTTTTGGAATGGTGATTTCCTTACCACTTGCAGCCATGGCAGCAACCAATCTTTCTCCTCCTTGGCTCGCTCAAATTACTAGACAAATACTTTCGGCATTAAGGGTTCTTCCCTCGTTAATTTGGGCATTAATATTCGTTATTTTAGTAGGATTGGGGCCATTCGCCGGTGTCCTTGCGATGACTATGTACACAGTTGGTTATCTTGGGAAATTACAGTATGAAGCTCTTGAAGGTGTGAGTAGAGAGCCTCTGGAGGTTGCTCGGGCGATGGGATTGCCACGCTGGCAAATCGCTCGTTTTTTCGCTATACCTGAAGCGAGCAATGCACTCATTAGTCAAATGTTATTCATGTTTGAATACAATGTTAGGCATGGCTCTGTAATAGGTTTGGTTGGAGCTGGTGGAATTGGGTATTACATGAATTATTATCTTTCTCCATTCCAACAATACGACCGGGTTCTAGCTCTGATTATCGTAATGTATGTGGTCGTCGTGATTATAGATCAGGTTTCATTACGGATTCGTCGTAAATTTATAGATTCCACGGATCAAATCCAGCGGCCTCGCTGGCGTGAAGTAATTTTTACAAGAAAAAACTAAATTTGATTAATCTGTATCATCAGCAACGATTCTAATCGCACCATCTTCGTAGTAGATGTGAATATTATCCTTAACTTTACCAGTCAGTGCAGCAAGGGCTTCGTAAACCTCTTTTTCTTCGACCTTGAATGCTTCAGCAGCTCTTTTAGTTGACCAAGCAACCTCTTCAAAATCAGATTGGGAAATCCACTTCAAGAGGCGTAATTCAAATTCAGTGAGGTCTGATGCAGCCATTTAACTCAGACTCCGACTTGTTGCATAGCCAATCAATGCTTGGCTTGCCATTCCTGTGTTCTTTCAACTCTGGTAGGATTCAACCATCGCTCTAACAGCCTCTTCTACTGTTATCTGGCCATTTAACAACCCCGATAGGGCGGTAAGAAATGGAATTTCAATACCGAGAGAGGGTGCACGATTTACAAACATTCGAGTCGCTCGAACTCCTTCTGCGACCATATGCATCTCATCTAGCGCTTCATCGAGAGTTAGACCAGAACCTAATTTTTCCCCTAGGGTTCGATTTCTACTGCGTGGACTGGTTGCGGTAACGTAAAGATCCCCAATTCCTGCTGGACCAAAGGCTGTGGTACGTTCTGCTCCCATCGCTTCTAACAATCTCATTCCTTCACTGAAACCTGCAAGCACTAACGCTGCCTTGAGATTGTCTCCACCAATGCTGCCATGAAGTCCATCGACTAATCCGCAAGCTAGTGCAACCGTATTCTTGTACGCTCCCCAGAGTTCTGCCCCTCCTGGGTCATCGGCAGCAGTCAAAATGAGCGAATCGGTAGATAATCGGTCAGCGATTCGCTCAGCAACACTGCGGTCTTCACATGCAACTAATGCGGTCGTCATCACTCCACGTGCAACTTCAGGTGCAATCGTTGGACCAGTCATGACGACTACTGGATTTGCTTTTCCAGCGGCGGAAAGTCGCCGCTGAATGGCCTCCGAAATCATTCCAGAACCGCCTTCTTTGGATGGAGCGAGTCCCTTAGCGAGATCGAGTAGTACATGCGAAGGTCGAAGGTGGGGTAATAATTCATCAACAACGGAGAGAATTACACCACTTGGCACAGCAAGGACGATGATTTCACAAGTTTCGGTAACGTCTGTAATTTGCATTGTCACCTGAAGTTCAGGGATGACTGAATTTGGTAAATATTTTTTATTGATGTTTTCAGTCATCAAAGATTCGTAAACTTCCTGTTCAATTGTCCATCCAAGAACATTGTGTCCATCTTCACACCAAACACGAGCAAGTGCAGTTCCCCAATTGCCTAGTCCGAGCACTCCAATACGAGCCATCTCTACTCCTCTGAGTGTTTCGCCAGTTCTCCCGGTTATGATGATTGGGGAGAGGAAGAGGCAGCCGTTGCATTCTTGACTTGAATGCGCTCGGCGGGTTACAAGCAGGGGTTCCCGAGCGGTCAAAGGGGCTGGGTTTAGGTCCCAGTGCGTAGTGCTTCGCAGGTTCAAATCCTGTCCCCTGCACCATTATTCATCTCTAAGTTAGACATTATGAGTCAAATCATCACAAGCCGCCCTAATACTCATATAATATCATTTTTCGAAATCGATTTATGACACGAGCATATGCTATACTGACAATACTAATATTGGTTTCCGCGCCACTAGCCGGCTGCCTTGATGAAGATGTTGAGGAAATCATCGATGATATCCTTGGATGCATGGACGAGAACGCCGAGAACTACGCGGAGAACGCTACCGCGGAACTTGTTGGCGACTGTATCTACTTAGTGTCCATGGAAGTCTTCATGTCCGCTATGAACACTTCTGACATGGGAATTGAGGATATGTTGAATCAATCCTCCAGAGCTGGATATTCGCAGACTATCTCCACGAGTGGATATGATGAGGATATTGGAATGGATATGGATATAATCATGATAGAAAGAGTATTGGTTGATATGGACAGAGATGCAGTTCTTGTCCAAACTTCGATTTCAGCTGCTCCAATGATGGTAATTGATTACACACACATTCAAGTCGGTGAGGTCGTGAACATTCACTTCTCAGTCGGCGGAATGATGGCGGCGGAAGCTGGAGGCGCTGATTCCGGCGCATACTTGGTTAGGGACTCAACACCCAATGTAATGGAAATAGTGCGCGCAATGATCGATTCTGATGAGATGGATGACGAAGATGATATGGATGACGAAGATGATATGGATATTCCAGAGGGTGCTATCACCGAGATTACCTACGAAGCAGATTCTAATTCCCATGTTATGACTATGAGTTTTGTCGACGACGAAGATGACATGAATATGATAGTCACAATTTACCTCGACGAGAGTGAGAATTTGATGTCATGGTCAATGCATGGCACTAACGATACATCATCTAGTTCGATGGAATACATCGTAATGTGGGATGATGCGATTGTAATCGAGGTCGATGAGACCCTTCCACGTGGCTCGATTCCTGTTTGGATAGATATCCTCGATGATGGCGGTGATGATGATGACACATTCTACTGTGACAACGGAAACGAAATCCCGATGGACAGTGTCGACGACGGCTGGGACGACTGCGGCGATGGCTCTGACGAGTCTGACGATGGCGGCGACGATGAAGTCGTTTACATCTGCGATGATGGCCAAGAGATTCCTTTCGACTGGATTAATGATGGATACCCAGATTGCTACGATGAAGGAGAGGTCGGCGAGCCAAATTTCGTCGATATTCTAGATTGCACGCCCTTCGTTGAATCTAGCGCAGTCGGAGACGAGAACCCGTCCGAGTTGTGGGATGGGACCAACCTCGACATGACCGAGTGCGACGGCGAGGCATCAGAGTACTACACCGACTACGTGGTCGGAGATACCGCGATTACAGCCCCGTATAGCATGACAGTTCTGTATCTTGAGGAAGGCTGGTCAGAGATGACCGGTGACTCCACTGGCGAAATGTGCGAGGAATACGATGGCTCCTACGATGCCGACAACGATGTCTGTTCGATACCGTACGCGCTTGTACGAAATTGGGACGCTAATAATGACGACCCAGATGGCGAAATGTGTGAGGAATACGAAGGCTCCTATGATGCAGATGAGGATATTTGCTGGTTTACTTACGCAGAAATCGTAGATGGCGACGGAGGGGCTCTTGCACTCATCATAGAAGGCCATACCGAAGTCATGTTCTCATTCTACCAGCTCGACTCCACTACTGGAAGCGGCGTCCTAATCGAAATTAGTTATGATATTTTCATTTGCGACAACGGAGAACCAATCGATGACGGCGGTGAATACGATAACGGCTGGGAGGAGTGCGAGGATGGCTCAGACGAGCCAGGTCAAGGAGAAGAGACCTCCGAATTCACCTGCATGGATGGGACTGTGATTCCGTTCTCATGGGTCAATGACTGGGAAGACGACTGCCCAGACGGCTCTGATGAGCAGTGGTACTACCAAGACGAGGGCGATGCGTCTGCCGACGAAGTCTTCGAATGGATGGACGCTAACGATGACGGACTGGTCACAGCCTCTGAGTGGGCTGACTTCGCTAACCAGACGGGCGACCTGATATCTGAGGAAGACTTCGAGAATCTCGAATATATGCTTAACATGTACGATTACGATAGTAGTGGTGCTTTGCAGTACGGCCCAGAGTTCTTTGATCTCTGGTCGGAAATTAATGAAGACAATGACGAAGAAATGTTCGTTTGTGATAACGGCAATGAGGTTCCAATTGACTATGTAGATGATGGCTGGGATGACTGTGGCGATGGCTCTGATGAGAGCGGTGACGATGGCGATGACCCATCGACTCCTCTACCTGTCATCACAGGATTCGTTGCTGACAACCAGACTCTGAATGCACCTATCTCTGACT
>LWDU01000484.1_pt1 | contig 15486 bp, 13 predicted proteins | sample 727161 | NCBI WGS metagenome assembly LWDU01 (sample SAMN04566230, study PRJNA314399) | hydrothermal vent metagenome | isolation source: deep sea hydrothermal plume seawater | place: Mexico: Gulf of California, Guaymas Basin | collected 2004-07-11 | reverse complement strand
CGATAATATAGGGGTCCCAATAACGTTTCTTATGAGCGGGGTGTTCTTTTTTACCTTCGGGAAAGATGCAGTATTCGTCAAATCCGTGTTTTGCAAGTGCATCTTTTTGAGCGGGATCGAAGAGGTCGTTGATTTGCCATTTTCCGGAAATGAATGTTTGATAGCCCGCATTTTTAAGGATTCGCGCGATTGAAGTTTCACGTTTCCAATCGAAATAGCCGCCACCATAAATTGCGGGGTCATGATGCGTGTGCCAACCTGTGCGGTATGGATAACGGCCCGTCAGCAGGCCGACTCGAGTCGTGCTGCAGACGGGCGTGACATAGAAATTGCGAAACTTGACACCCGTTCGCGCGAGGCGGTCGATATTGGGTGTTACATTTTCTTGACTGCCGTAGCAGCGAAACCAATCTTTGCCGATATTATCGAGCAGGATGAATAAAATATTTGGTTGTTTCTGCGATGGCTTGTTGGATTTTAGAGTAGTAAAAGAACCAGATTTGGCGGACGCATAGCTGACCGAAGTTGGCTCGGATTGTACCGGAATTTCCGCGGAGGCTAGGGTCGGTAAAAGCGAAATTAAAAGCGTTACGATTATCCAATGCAGAAGTGTTGTGTTGCGTGGCATTTTAGTATTTGTGTTCGAGCGATGGTGGAGGTAAAGTTTGTTGCTCCAGCGCAACTAGAATTTTGATGACGGCTGTCTGTTAGTTAACGCTTGTCCTGAGTGTACCAGTCGGGCGTGCCAAACCAATCGTGCATTTCCTTGGTAAAGGGGTGAACGACTTCGTCTGGTTCTGGGATATGCCCGAGATCACCGGTTTGTACCATCCATGTGTCGAGTGCGGTTCGCATGGATTCCAGTATGCGTTGAGTTTTGCTGCGTCGGGAATTGGCGAGATTATGGATTTCAAAGGGATCGCGTAGGGTATCGTAAAGTTGTTCAGCAGGAAACGGTTGCATCAAGTCCTGGGCTGCCCCGGTCAGTTGTCCGGTGGCATGTAACTCACGCATCAATGGTTTTACGAGAAAGCATTTCTCTTTGTAACGGTTAAGCGTAAGAAATCCTGCACCCGGAGTGAAATTGCGAACGTAATGATAACGTGGCCCGCGTACACTACGCTGCCGTACTATGGTCTCATCGATCCGGTCGCGTGCACTGAATGCATACTGCCGCGGGGGATCCGGTTGGTCGCCCAAAAAGACGCGACTTTGCATCTCACTGGGGCGCTGAATCCCAGCAATCGATAGTGTGGTTGCAGTTAAGTCCATGAGACTGATCACCTGGTCATTAACGCTGCCCGCTCGATAATGGTCTGGCGCTGGAATGTTTTTTGGCCAGTGGACAACCATTGGGACGTGCAGACCGCTGTCAAAGCACCAATGGATTCCACGTGCTTCCAATCGGCCGTTGTCAGCAAAAAATATGATTATGGTGTTATCGGCGATCCCATCTTTTTGAAGTTGGTCCAGAATCCAGCCGATGCGAACGTCCATTCCGGAAGCCGAGTTTAGATAGCGGGCCCATTCAGCGCGTACGATCGGATGATCTGGATAATAGGGAGGTGGATTGACATTTGCCGCGGTGGCGACCTGTGGATGCCACTCTTCGCCAACCCACACAACGCGGTCTTTTTCGGCGGACTTGCGATCGTAAATATCGTATTCCGCTTCTGGCATATTGATTTGAGCGAAAAAAGGTTGTTGTTGTTTTAACTCGGACCAGTTGGTCGTCGTGTAAAGCTCACCTTCATTGGTAAAATTCAGATCGAGTTTGCCTGTGCCCACGACATGATCTCCGATCGTTTTAATATTGGCCGTGGTATATCCAACGTCGTGCAGACGGTGAGTAATCGGGCGCACACCGGAGGGTAATCGATAGCCATCGTCACGGTGAGACCGCATGTGATGCATGTCGGTAGTGGTGGCGTACATGCCGGTCATAAAACAGGAGCGACTAGGAGCACAGACGGGTGATGTTGAAAAGACATTCGTATAACGGATCCCGTTGGCGGCGAGCCGGTCGATATTCGGGGTCAATACGTTTTTCGCACCGTAACAGCCAAAGTCCAGATCAAAATTCTCGCCTACGATCCACAGAATATTGGGGCGTTTAGCTGTCGCCTCTGCTGTATCGGATGCCTTGGCATCCCAAGGCAAAAGGCAAAGAAGCGACACGATAATCAAGGGTAATCGAGGGCGGTCGTTCATGTTGAATACAGGTCCTAAAGAGCGAAGTCGAATATAGCTATCTTCTCAATGATACCGTAAGCGTCATGTAATTTGGAGACAGGTGAATGATTGCAACAGTAGAGCGGGTGATTTTATAGGCTCAAACGGATCTATGTTACCTATTCACATGGGGGTGCCTATCACATTGCTAGGAGCCTTCATCACTTTAAGTGTCGTCCAGCGTCTTTATAAATTTCGTAATTATATTGGGGCCAACAAGTCCGTAGATGATTAATAATGTCCCAAATGATCCCATACAAAATAGTCCTTCGATATCATCGGGCATGAAAGATAAAGGCAGCCACCAGAGTAAACACCCTACCAGAAAGGCAACGACTCGAATCAAGATCCGAGAAGCAGTTAATCCTCGATCCAGAGCGCTAAATGACTTTGCTGGCAGGTCGCTGTTATATTTGCGACAAACCTTCAGAAACAGCCAAAGTCCTATAACGAGAACACCAAAGATGAATGCGATGGTCCGTTCGATATTCATTTCAGTATCCGTCCGCAAATTGGAAAAATTTGGTGTGTGGATGGTTTTCAGACGCTACGGTATACACCGCAACCCAAAAAGAAATCAATACGCCCAGCAGGATTCGAACCTGCGACCTACGGATTAGAAGTCCGTTGCTCTATCCAACTGAGCTATGGGCGCTTGGTATGGCTTCTGCAAATAGAAGCTTCGACACAGTATAACAGCTTAGACAAAGATTGATTACCTCCGTTATTCTAATCTGCGCCGTTCAGGGTACAATCTGTTACATAAACGGTACACAATCACCGCTATCACAGAGCATCCACTAATCGTGATCACCCTCGCACAAATCACCGAACTTATTGAGCACCGCCGGACGATCAAACCAATTGATGCTAGCGGTGAACCAAATTACCTCGATAAATCGATTCCTCAGAAAACCCTCGAACAACTGTTCGAAAACGCTAACTGGGCGCCCACACATGGTCTCACGGAACCATGGCGATTCACCATTTTTCAAGACGATGCTCGTGGTAACCTCGCCTCTAAACTCTCCCAGACGTACACCAAACATCTTTTGCCAGCAGACTTTTCGCAGGCGAAACACGATAAACTAATCGCCTACGCAAAACACACTTCCGCTGCAATTGCACTCGGCATGCAAAGACACGTTGGCAAAATTCCCGTTGAGGAAGAAGTCATCGCCGTTGCCTGTGCCGTGCAAAACTTGCACCTCGCCGCAACCGCTGCTCAACTCGGTGGCTTCTGGTCCACTTCACCTATTTATGACCTTCCGGAAATGCGAGATTATTTTGGCTTTACCGGTTCTGAAGACCGTTGTCTCGGAATCTTCTATTTAGGCTATCCTAAAAACCAATGGCCGACACGAAAACGAACAACCGGCGATATCACGAAAAAGACTAATTGGAGAAATTAAACAGATGAAAATTGAAGCAATCCGAGTTTACCAAGTCGACCTGCCGCTGCATGAAGGTTCCTATAATTGGTCCGGTGGTAAATCGGTACAAGTTTTTGATAGTAATATTGTCGAAGTGATTACCGACGATGGCACTGCCGGTTACGGTGAATGCTGCCCGTTGGGACCATTTTATCTGCCAGCCTATGCTGACGGGGTTCGTAGCGGTATCCGGGAACTTGGACCACATTTGATCGGTCAAGACCCTTTGCTGCTCGGACCTCTGAATCGCCTAATGGACAAAGCCCTCCGCGGACACCCCTATGTGAAATCACCAATCGATATTGCTTGTTGGGATATTAAAGGGCAGGTCGCCAACCTTCCCGTCTGCGAATTACTCGGCGGACGCTATGGTGATGATTTTGTGCTCTACCGTGCCATCTCTCAACAAGATCCCGCTGCGATGGCTGACAATGTCCAGTCCTACCGAGACCTAGGTTATCGCCGCTTTCAATTAAAGGTAGGCGGAGATCCAGATGTTGATATTGAGCGGATAAAACAAGTCGCCGCTCAAATACAGCCTGGTGAAAAACTTATTGCTGATGCAAACACAGGTTGGTTAATGCACGAAGCTGCTCGAGTCTGCCGCGCTGTGGCCGACGTCGATGTCTACATTGAACAACCTTGCCTTACCTATGAAGAATGCTTATCGGTTCGTAAACGTACGACGCATCCGTTTGTGCTTGACGAATGTATCGATGGCCTAGGCGTATTGATGCAAGGCTACAACGATCTGGCAATGGATGTCGTGAACATCAAAATCTCAAAATTCGGCGGACTGACGAAAGCCCATTTAGCCCGCGAACTCTGCTCTCAAATTGGCGTCGCCATGACGATTGAAGATAGTTGGGGCGGTGATGTTACAACTGCAGCGATTGCTCATCTAGCGCATAGTACACCGACGGACTTACTTTTTACGTCTACCGATTTTAACAGTTACGGCCCCGTGCAAACTGCTAAGGGCGCCCCACAACGTGACAATGGGCGGATGGCTGCTAGTCGTGCACCTGGCTTAGGCGTGGAACCGCTGATGGATATACTGGGTGAACCCGTTTTGGAAATATGTTAATGTCAGCAGTGCCCTCAACTTCGATTCGCGTTATTGATTCTCATACTGGTGGCGAGCCCACTCGGGTTGTCATTGCTGGCGGTCCAGATCTTGGAGCTGGAAGTGCAGCATCTCAGATGGCCGTGTTTGAGGATCAACATGATGCATTTCGGCGAGCTATCGTAACGGAACCACGCGGTTTTGACGCCATGGTCGGTGGGTTGCTAGTGCCGACTGGGGATCCCGTCTGCTCGCATGGCATCATTTTCTTTAACAATGTAGCCACCCTTGGAATGTGTGTGCACGGCACAATTGGCCTAGCTGTGACGCTGAGATATCTCCAACAAATCGATCTAGGAAAACATCAATTGGAAACACCCGTGGGCAACGTGGAGTTCAATCTGATTGACGACCAGACAGTTGAAGTGACAAACGTACCGAGTTATCGATACCAAAAAGATGTGGCGGTCGACGTGAAGATTCATGGTGAACAACGAGTGATACGAGGCGATGTTGCGTGGGGCGGTAATTGGTTCTTCTTAGTTGACGATCATGGTCAAGATTTGATCTTAGATAATGTGGTGCATTTGACTGAGGTTGCGGCTAGCATCAAAAGAGCTTTATCCGAGCAAGGGGTCACGGGAGCGGATGGCGGCGAGATTGATCATATTGAGTTATTTTCTCCGACCGAGAATCCCGATGCGGATAGCAAGAATTTCGTGCTGTGTCCTGGCAACCAATACGATCGCTCGCCTTGTGGCACTGGGACAAGTGCCAAGATCGCTTGCCTGCTGGCAGATAAAAAGCTTGCACCTAAAGAAGTCTGGCGGCAAGAAAGCATTGTTGGCAGCGTGTTTCAAGCGAGTGGTGAGTTTGTGGACGGACAAGTGGCGACTGGCGAACTCGCTTGTATACCGACGATCCGTGGGACGGCTTATATTACCGCTGATAGCGAAATGATATTACAAGATGGCGATCCGTTTCGAGAAGGGATCGTGCGATGACCGTCGCAAGCAATATGGCGGGGTCACATGTCACCGTCGTGGGAGGCGGAATCATCGGGATTTCGTGTGCATATTATTTGCGGCGAGCCGGATACCGTGTGACCCTAATTGATCAGAGCACGATTGGCAGTGGCTGTTCCCATGGTAACTGTGGCCTGATTTGCCCAAGTGATTTGATGCCCTTGGCCAGTCCAGGAGCGATTCGACGGACGCTGAAAATGATGTGGCAACGGCGTAGTCCTTTTCGCATTAAACCGACATTGAGTCCGACGCTGTGGCTGTGGTTCTTTAAGTTTGCGATGCGCTGCAATGGGCGGCATCAGCTACAGGCGGCGCAAGCCCGCTGGCAGTTGCTCGAATCGTCGCTGCAGTTGTACCAAGAGATGATAGATGAGCATGAGTTGCAGTGCGAGTGGCAGCAGAACGGTTTGTTATATGTGTTCCAAAATGAACATGCACTTGAGGGACACTCAGCGACGAATGAGTTTTTGAAACAGGAATTTTCGATCAAGGGAGAGTGCCTGGAGTCCGATGCATTGCTGCAGTTGGAACCGAGCCTACTGGATAGCGTAGCCGGCGCTTGGTTTTACGCGGACGATGCTCATGTGAGGCCAGATAAATTGATGTCTGAGATGAAGCGAGTGTTGCAGGAGTTGGGCGTAGAAATTCGTGAGAATTGCGAGTTACTGCGGTTTCGACGGCGGGGGCTAAAAGCATTGGCGATTGAAACAACGGATGGCGAGATCGAAGCGGATCAATTCGTGATGGCGCTCGGAGCGGTTACTCCGAAGTGGCAAGCAGAATTAGGAACAGACATTCCGATTCAACCCGGAAAAGGTTATTCGCTGACCTTTCCACGTCCCGCGGCGTCACCGCGGATTCCGATGTTATTTCCTCAGCATAAGGTTGCGATGACGCCGATGGATACGGGTTATCGATTGGGATCGACGATGGAATTTTCAGGATATGATACATCGATTAATCAAAACCGTTTGGCTTTGTTGCGTGAAGGAGTGGAACCATATCTAGGGCAGCCCGCCGGTGAAATCATTGAAGATGAGTGGTATGGCTGGCGGCCGATGATGTATAACGGGATCCCGATTATTGATGCGAGTCCAAGGTTGCGTAATGTATTGGTCGCCGCTGGACATAATATGTTGGGACTATCGATGGGGCCGGCGACTGGGAAATTGGTGAGTGAGCTGATTTCAGGTGAGCCTACACATGTGGATGCGAGGGCTTATGGGCAACTCGGGGGTCGCGAATGACCGCGAAGGAACGCGAAGGAACATTAAGCAGCAAAGATGAGCTAGAATGAAGTTATGAAAACAACCACTTTACTACTCGTGTTATTCTCATTTTTCAGTGTCTCAGCCGGTGAATACAATCCGGTTTTGGATATCAAAGATCCAGCGCCCAAATGGGAAGCATTGCCAGCGACTAATGGTAAACGCATCGCGTTCGATGATTTTAAAGCGAAACAGGTGTTGGTGGTTATCTTTACGTGTAATAGTTGCCCGTACGCGGTTGATTATGAGGATCGCTTGAATGCGTTTGTCAAAAAATATACAGGCGACTCAATGCCGGTTGCACTCGTCGCGATCAACGTCAATAAGGTCGAGGAAGACTTGTTGCCGGCGATGAAAGTTCGAGCGACTGAGAAGAAATTTACCTTTCCGTATTTGTTTGATGAAACACAAATGATTGCCAAAAAATTTGGAGCCGGTTATACGCCTGAGTGTTTTGTGCTGAACCAGAAACGTGAAGTCGTCTATATGGGGGCGATAGACGATAGCCCTGATAAAACTAAGGTCAAAGTGAAATATCTCGAGGATGCAGTAGCTGCAGCGCTGGCGGGTGGGTTACCTAAGATAACTGAGACCGTACCCATCGGATGTCGCATTCGAATTGTCCGGACGCGACGGAAATAATCTCGCGGCCCATGCGCGCTCATTCGCGTTCGGGTTCGTCCTCTACGCGTTCATCAGCAATGAACTTAGCATGTTCGACTTGCCCGTTGTCGTACCAAAACGTCCAAGTGCCTTCCATCATTCCGTTTCTAAAAGGACCGTGTGCGATACGTAGCCCATCCGTATCCCACATTGTCCAATCCCCATCCTCAAGTCCATCAGAATAATAGCCACTTGATGCTGGTTTTCCGTTGGGATGGTAGTTTGTCCATTTGCCGTTGCGCAATCCTTGATCAAAATTACCCGACGCTTTGATTCTGCCTTGATCGTCGCGTTGTACCCACTGGCCATGAGGTTCGCCGAAATAGTAATTACCGGTGGCGCGGAAATCGAAGTAGGTCATCATCGCGGGGCCTTGGGCGGCACGGTCTTGCGGCGATCCTACCCAGACCGATAGCCTTAGTTCCTTACCGTTGATTTCTTCAATCGTGGGCATGCCGACGGCTGGGTTGTATTTCAAGAGGTGCTTCGCTGTGGGGATGCGTTGTTGGTAGTACTGACTACTGACCATTTGGCGGTACAGCAATAGCCAACGCGAAGATTTGAATTTGATGGTATCTTGTGGCGCGGTTTTACGGTCGGTTCGTTCTTCAGTGGAACGTAAAATGTCAACAAATCGTCCGTCTGCAGTTCGGACTTCGGCGACAAATCGATAACAAAGACCATAGGGTTGAGTGAACATTTCCCAACGTTGATCAAATCTAAATTGGTGTGCGACAAAAGCTATTTTGTCGCTGATATAAATTTTGGTGGTATGGGTGTAAAGGCTGGCGGCGGCGACGGTGAGAAAGACAAATAATCCCCAAGCGGCGATGACATTGGATATCTTAGGAAAGGCGGTGGGGATGATGCCCGATTGGGTAGAATCATCGTCGTTAGATTTCGCTGGTGTTAGTTTTGAAAGAGGTTTGTAATTCCACCACGAGGATGGAATAAAGCTAAGTAGCCCAGCGATGCTAATGATGGAAAAGACGAGAACTTCCATGGTGAGGAAGATGCCTACGTGAAGTCCGATGAAGGAGACAACGCCGACGGTGCGAATCCGATTTGTTTTGTACGGGCTGAGCAGGAGGACTTGGGCGACGAGTTCTAGTAGGAGTGCTCCCCATGTCAGCACCATCAAAATTATTGGGAAGTTGGTTAGCCAAAGTCCGATTGGTTTAGCGAGGCCCGTGTCGCTGAGGATAATCATTAGTGCCGTGCCATCAACCCACTCGGTATTTAATTTGAGGAGTCCGGTGACGGTGTACATGACGACGAATTGTAGCAGCAGAGCAGCGGTGGCGAATGAGTAGACGCTGCCCGCCGGAGCCTTGAATTTGCTGTGGACCGAAAGGCATTTAGAGCAGGGCAGGAGTGTGAGGAAGAACAGCAGCGAGCATAGTAGCATGTCTCCGCCAGTGAGTAGAGGTGGGACGCGGGCTAGGACTGAGGCGAAGAGAATCCAGCAAATCCCAGCGGCGATGCGGCTGTGAAAGCCTACGAGCAGGAAACAAGCGGCGATGGCTTGCAGAATAAAGAGGGATGTTTGGTAGGCATTGGATTCGCTGAGGAGGTGTAGTGACCAAGTGGGAGCGTATTTGTAGTATTCTTCAGCTATTTCAAAAGGAATGGCGCTATCGGCAAAATAGTGATCGGCGAGGTGTCTTATGCGGTCGCAGGTATCCCAAAGAAGGACGCCTGCCGCTGCGATCCGCATCAGGGCGATGGAGCGAATGTCGAGCGAAAAAACGCGTTTAAATAAATCTCCCATTTTCAATACTCACTGCCGAAAAGTGTGGACTGGTGTTAGGAATCGTAATGAAAAGTGGTTGTCTGTTCAACATAGATTATGGCGGGAGTGGATGATTGGGGCATTAGGTTAAAGTCTACGAACCGGTTATTGGAGAAACTGTGTAGGTAGGTTAAGATGGTTTTGGCCGAGTGGCGGAACTGGCAGACGCTCAGGACTTAAAATCCTGTGTCCTCACGGACGTGCGGGTTCGAGTCCCGCCTCGGCTACTTTTCTGCGGGTGTTGCGGTTGCGACGGTTGCCTCTGTCTCAGTGAACATCAAAACTGCCCCCCATTGGGCCTTGATTGTTGTGAACTAGAATCGCAGCAATGAGTTTACCAGGGGGTGCGGGTTGGATTTCAGCTAAAATGGGTGTTCCGTGGGAAGGTCTGCTGATTAAGAGAGAGGTGGGGTTTCTAAATTGAGTTGGTAGAATTCGGTTGCTGTTTTTCCCAGAATCCATTCCTGCTCATCGGGAGAAAGATCGCCGATGACTTCCAGCAGCGCCCCGTAAACTTGTTCATAACTTCCTGCTAGTTTACAGACCGGCCAATCCGATCCAAACATACAGCGGCGTGGGCCAAAGGCCTCCAATGCCGTTTCGATGTAAGGGCGCAAGTCTGCCGGGGTCCAGTCATTCCATGTGGCTTCGGTAATGAGTCCGGATAGTTTACAGTGGATGTTGGAAAACTGTGCTGCAGCGCGAAGGTCGGACGCCCAGTCCGTTATTTCACCTGTCGTGATGGTGGGTTTGGCCAAGTGGTCGATTACCAGCGGGAGATTTGGGAATGTCCTTCCCAGCTTGACGGCGTGTTTCAAGTGTTGCACGTAAAAGAGCAGATCGAATGGCACAGTATGTTTCTCAAGTACGCCCAGTCCGCGGAGGATCAGATCCCCAACGATAAAATCGTCATCCGGTTCATCTTGCGTAATATGCCGGATACCAACGAACTTCGGATTCTCTTTGAGAGCTAAGATATGTTCTTCGCATGCGGTCGAGGATAAGTCGACCCAACCGACGACACCGGCAATAAACGGGTTGTTGTCGGCGAGATTTAAAGCCCATTCGTTCTCTGCCAGCTTGTGTTGCGTTTGCACAACAACACTGTGGTCGATGTGGGTGGACGCCAGATGTGGCTGGAGATGTTCAGGTAGGAAAGTCTCATTAATTGCGGCAAGATGATCGGCTTGGACCCAGTCATAATCGAATTCTGGACGTGACAAATCCCAAAAGTGTTGGTGGGCATCGATTCTAAGAGCCATGCGGTTCTTTCTGCGTTGTCGGTTGCGGATCATTGTTTTCCGGTCGACCTTCGATATAGAACCAATTGTGAATGGGTTCGAGGATTTTCAGCACTTCCTGCAAGAGTTGCTGGTCCAGAGGTGTTTCCGCCCATTGAGCCCATTGTCGGATTCTGTTCTGGTTCGCAGAGCCGGTGACACAGGTTGTGATGTCGGGGTTGGCGATGGAAAACTGCAAGGCGAGTTGAGCAATATCCACTCCGGCTGACTCGCAATGTTGAGCAGCTTTTTGACAGGTTTCTCGGATGAGAGGAGTTGCTTTGTGCCAGGGCGGCAAGGGTGCATTTGTCAGAAGTCGAGCGGAGAAGGGTGCGGCGTTAATAATGCCGACCCCTTTGCTTTCCAGGTAGGGCACGAGATCATGAAACATCGTATTTTGTAACGTATAGTGGTTGTAACTGAGGACGACATCCAAATCTGTCTGGTCGAGAATGAACTTAAAGTTACTCATGGGATAACCCGAGACGCCGACATAGCGGACTTTTCCCTGCTGCTGGATTTTGCGGAGAGCCGGCAGTGTTTCATCGACGATTTGCTGGCGATCGACGAATTCGATATCGTGACAAAGAATCACATCGAGGTAATCTGTGCCCAGTCGATGCAGGCTGACGTCGACACTCTCAACGACTCGTTGAGCCGAGAAATCAAAATGGGCCGCATGATATCGTCCTAGTTTTGTGCCGAGGTAGTATTGGTCACGGGGAATATCTTTCAGCGCGATTCCGAGCAGAACTTCGCCGCTGCCTCGACCGTAGTAGGGAGACGTATCAATGAAGTTCATGCCACATTCAATTGCAGCGGGGACTGCCGCAAGCGCTTCATCTATATCGACGTTGCGGAATTCCGCTCCTAGCGATGAAGCTCCGTAACTGACGACGGATAAATCCATGTCCGTATTGCCAAGGTGTCGGTGTTTCATAAGTCGCCTCTCTTAATCAAATCGATAAGAACTAATCCATTCGTTCAGTGTTGGGGCTCATGACTTCGGTCAATTACATGCCGGCTTGCAGGGCTTCTAGATGACGAGTGAAATGATCATCGAGAACTTGAGTGTAGGTGTCTGGATGTTGCTTTAGAATATCGGCGACCAACGGCCCATATTTTTCGTGTGTCAGCACACTACCAAAGGTACAGTGCAGGATCTGGCGACCGGGTTTTGTAAAGCCCTTGCCCTGGGGGACGTCATCCCACAATTCCAAGTACTCCCGCTGTAGCTGGATATCCGATTCAATTTCACTAGGAGCAGGAACCATTTCTAGCGTGGCGTGTACGTGATAGGTTGCCTTGTCCGTATTATATCGCTCTCGCGAGAAGTCGATGATCTCCCGAAAAAGATCTCTCTCGTGAAGTGCAACGACTCGTAACGCTTCTAAATAGCTTGTGCCCGCAGTTTTTACATGCCATAAGCCCTGAGTTGCTTTGGACAATAAGCGGTACATGGATAGTTTGTCTGAGCCCGAGTGTAGCGATAGTTTGTAAGGTCCTAATTGTCGGGCCAACTCGGCATGATCGTTTAGGGATTCTTCCAAAGCTCCCAGATCACCGATGAAGTCAACTCCTTTTTCAAATTCACCGATAAAACGGGGAGCTAAACTTACCAGTTTCATATCATGGCTGAGACATTGATCGGCGATGATGTAATGTTCAGCCAAGGTTGTTGGTTGATCGGTTTCATCAACGCTGAGCTCGATTTCGTAATCGTGTTGTGCAGCTTCCTGTACTTCGGCAATATAGGTAGACAGCTGTAGAGCATGATTGAGCGAAGAGCCGTATTTGACTGCGGCTCGCAGACAAGCTTCTTCATCAAGGTCGATGATCGTGCCATTATTTAACGTAACTTGCTTGCCTTGATATTCACTTACCCAGCCGACCTGTTCGGAGATTTCCAGATATTTGCTGCGCAGCGTTTGTTCATCGTAATTATCTGCTTGAGCATCGACAAAGTCGGAAGGATCAATTGTGAAGAAAGTAAACCCTACGGCTGCTGTAACATCGACGTCTTGGGTCGTTTTGAGGTGATCCGCATCCGCGCCGGTAATTCCCGTCCAACCGGAGTCCACCATTCCCTGCAGAGCGTCGTTCATGACGTCGGTGGGAGTACGGGATGTACGTGCCATTTCACGAATGGACTGTTGCGGAAAGATAGGTAGGATCCCACTGCCAGCACGGTGCATGGAAGCAACATGACCGGCGGTTGCGACACCGGTGCGGTCGCCAAATCCAAAGCTGGGTTCCAGCCCCAGACAGAGTGGTTGTGGAAGTGAGTTTTCTGACACGATATGCTGCTTTCTGGTTTCAGTACAAAAGGATTGACTTGAAGGTGCGTTAACTGAAATATTTGTTGTAGGACTCGATGGTTTGTTTGGCCGCTTCGAATTCACTCGGATACGGTAGTGCTTCCGCACTGATGTAGCCCTCATATCCGATTTCCTTGATGGCAGCGGTAATAGAGTTCCAATCCATATGTCCCAAACCGGCGGGTCGGCGATTCGAGTCGACAAAGTGGATGTGCCCGATCAGCCCCTTTCCATCCCGAATTCCCTCCGCGATGGAGACCTCTTCAATGTTCATATGAAACAGGTCTGCTAGGATGACAACGTTGTGATCGTCACCGAGCCGACTTAAAAATTGAACACTTTGGGCGACCGTATTACAGAGGTTGGTTTCGTATCGATTCAGGTGTTCGTAGATGAATGGGGTGTTGTATTGTCGTGCGTATTCACCTAATTCCGCACACGCCTCAGCTAGCAACTTAAGCGCGTCCTGATGATTGAGGTCATCACCCCAGCGACCCTGCATTGAGCCCAAGATGGCACCGGCACCAAAGCGTCCTCCCATATCAATAATACGTTTGATAAACTCTTTTGCTTCGGCACGCTGTTCACTGCATGTCGAGGTAAGCGATAATCCGTGTTGCACCATACCTGCTCCAGTGCCCACAGCGGCAAGTTCAAGTTCATGATCCTTGAGCAGTTTATCCAATTCGTCAGAGTCCACTTGGTCGGGGCCCAGCGAGAAAACTTCGACAGCATCAAAGCCAAGTTCCTTGGCAGTTTGACAACCTTTTTCCAGACCGTCCCATAAAATAAACGGGCCACCTCGCGCTGCCTCTACGAGACTAATGGTCACACATGACTTGGGCATAACGAATCCTTGGGTTGTGGTTGTCGGGCGGTAATAAAACTGCTGCTGAAAGTGAATATTGGCGTGGAGGCTAATCCTGAATCGAGACGATCGCTTTAATAACCCCTGTTTCCGGAAGGGTGTAAGAATCGAAAACTCCCGGTAGATCCTGCAGTGTTGTGCGGTGAGTGATCCAGGGGCGCGTATCGATTTTGCCTTGTTCAATGAGTTGGATGATACGAGTAAAATCAGCCGGCAATGCGTTTCTTGATGCCAACAAGTTCATTTCTTTGGAATGCAGCCAGACATGAGGAAAAACGATTTTATCGAGGGTAATGCCGACATAGATAAGTGTTCCGGTGTGGGCAACGTAGTTCATGGCATTTGCCATGCTCGTGGCATTTCCCGTAGCGTCAATGACAATCGTGGGTAATTGTCCCTGATTGGCATCACGGATCGCTTGTTCCTCGGATTGATCACCTTTAAAGGTGATCGTGTTCTCAACGCCCATGTGCTCACGGCAAAAGGCAAGTCTGGCTTCATTCATGTCCATGACGATCAATTTGGCAGACGTGAGTCGAGTGAATTCGACACAGGTGAGCCCAATGGGACCTGCTCCGATGATCAGTACGGTATCGTCGGCGCCTGGGCTGGCACGGTCTATGGCATGACATCCAATGGCCAGCGTTTCGACTAAAGCGAGTTGCTCCATTTCAAGACCCTCATGCGAGGGGTGTAGCTTCCGCGTTGGAACAATGAACCGTTCCCGCATTCCACCGTCGATATGCACGCCAAGGACTTCCAGTTCTTCACAACAATTACTTCGGCTTTGGCGGCTGGCGAAACTGTCTGGATTATTGATGTAAGGCTCGACGCTACAGCGGTCACCAACTTTGATGTTATCGCTGTTGTCCCCCATCTCAAGCACTTCAACTCCAAGCTCGTGGCCGGGAATTCGGGGGTAACTGTAAAATGGGAATTTGCCGAGATAGCCACTAATATCCGTACCGCAGATTCCCACGCGATGGACGGCTACTAAGGCTTCCCCTGGTCCGGGAGCTGCCGCTTCTTCTATTTCAATTGATTTAAAGTGCTTGGGTTCTTCAAGAAGGATTGCTTGCATAAGGAGTGCCTGCTGTTTGCCTGTCGGTACGTAATGGGTCGATAAGGCTTCTATTATGTATCGTTGTTTGATTTCCAGAAACGGGGGGAGCGGAGAATTGGCATGAAAATAGACACAAAAAAGGCTAACACACCCCTGCCCAAGAACGAACCTTGGTCTTCCCCCAATAGCTAATAAAAAGATCACCACCCGAGGTCCGCCAAAGGCGGATTGCCCCGGATGATGATCTGTAATCGACAAACACTGGCAGCGATAGATCAACGTCTACGACGCCCTTTGTGAATGCCAACGTTGAATCCCTTGCGAGACCCTGTTCGTTTACCATCAGCGTAGAGGCTGTATCCAACCCAGCCTAAGACACCGATCACTAGTAACTCGCCCATAGTAAAACTCCCTTCTATAAAATATTGTTCATTAACCTGTGAACGAATCACAAGCTTTTCGATAACCGCAGCCGTAA
>LWDU01042898.1_pt1 | contig 15489 bp, 14 predicted proteins | sample 727161 | NCBI WGS metagenome assembly LWDU01 (sample SAMN04566230, study PRJNA314399) | hydrothermal vent metagenome | isolation source: deep sea hydrothermal plume seawater | place: Mexico: Gulf of California, Guaymas Basin | collected 2004-07-11 | reverse complement strand
AACTCTGCAACCAGCCCTTTTTCAGCCTAAGTTTGCCGAAAGGCGACAATTATCCCATATTTTTTTAAATTTAGCAAAGCCTATTTTTTATTAAAACCTTTGTCTTAAAATAAAAAGCAAAGGAGTCAACTAAAAAATATATAAGCCAAAAAAACACTCAATATAATTATTTATTTTTAACAAATATAAAGAGCATAGTTGGTTATATGGTTGCTCAATTTAACTCACCATGGGCACTACCAATGTTTCGAAAAAACGAGCTAATGGTTAAGATAAAAAATAATAAGTAATTATTTTTTAGTCTTCTATCTTAATATCTCTAGCAAGATGTTGCTGAAATTGTAGTAAAGTGAGCTAAATATCTTGGCAAGATAGAATCAATAAAGTGGCCTACAGATTTAGTTTTAGATTCAAAAAACTCAGATGAAACCTTTTTATTTTCAAAGGCAGCTTTTGCCTTTTCAAGGCTTTTTAGCATTTGCCAGGCTGCAGTAATTGTTCCTAACATCATTAGCATATCAAAAGCTATCATTCCTAGATAATGTTTGTTTTCAGAATTATTTAGCACAAGAGAAGAGGCCTCTTCTAGAGCTATTAACGATTCTTTAAAGCGATCTAATTGAGCTTTTGAAAGCAAGGTGTCAGGAGATATTTGGTTGGAAAAAGCTTTCATTTCTAATATCAGTTCTTTTATTCCTAAGCCACCATCTCCCGTAATTTTTCTACCAACAAGGTCCATTGACTGAATTCCATTTGTTCCTTCGTATATTGGCAGTATTCGGGCGTCTCTAAAAATCTGGGCAATGCCAGTTTCTTCAATATAGCCCATACCTCCATGGCATTGAAGGCTCAAAGAGGCAACCTCTTGAGCTGTTTCTGTACACCATCCTTTAACGATTGGTGTGAGGAGGCCTAGCCTTCTATTATGTCGCGCTAGCATTTCAGTTGGCAAGTCTCCAGCAGCCATATCAACCTCAGCACAAGCGGTATAGGTAAGAGCTCGAGCAGCCTCAGTAATAGACCTCATTGTTGCTAGCATTCGTTTAACATCAGGATGTCTAATGATTGGCCCAGCATCGGTATATCCAGGTGCAACACCTTGGACGCGTTCTTTGCAAAAGCTAAGTGTCTGCTGATAGGCACGCTCTGCTATTGAAACGCCTTGTAAGCCAACCGTTAGTCTTGCATTGTTCATCATTGTAAACATACACTGTATGCCTTTATTTTCTTCACCAATCAAGTAACCTATTGCGCCAGTTTTATCACCATAACTCATTACACATGTAGGGCAAGCATGAATTCCAATTTTGTCTTCTAAAGATAGCGCTTTAAGATCGTTTGGCTCACCCAAAGAGCCATCTTCATTTACAAGTATTTTGGGAACTAAAAATAGTGAAATACCTTTAACCCCTGCGGGTGCGTCAGGCAGGCGTGCTAAAACTAAATGCACAATATTTTCTGTCATATCATGCTCACCCCAGGTAATATATATTTTCTGACCTCTTATTAAATAATGATCCTTTTCTGGGATTGCTCGAGTTTTGAGTGCTCCTACATCAGTACCTGCATCACCCTCAGTAAGGTTCATTGTTCCACTCCACTCACCTGAGATTAGTTTTGGCAGGTAGCGCTGTTTTAATTCTTCACTGGCATTATGTGTTATTGCCTCTACCGCGCCTTGTGTTAGCAGTGGACAAAGCCCCCAAGACATATTGGCAGAGTGCCACATTTCTTGAACGCTTGCTGCAACAACAAATGGCACACCTTGACCACCATATGCTGTATCAAACTGAAGTGACCCCCATCCACCTTCTACATAGTGCTGGTAGGCCTCTTTAAAGCCCTTGGCAGTTGTTACTTCTCCAGAGCTATTAATTTTTAATCCTTCAAGGTCAGCAGGTTTATTAATAGGTTCTATTTCTTCTTTTGCAAGTTTGCCGGCAGCATCAAGAACCGTTTCAATTATGTCTACTGTAGAAGTGTCAAGTCCAGCCTCTTCGCAGACCTTTTCAAGCCCAACTACCTCTTTTAAAACAAATCCCATATCTTCTACTGGGGCAGTATAGTGTGACATTAAGTTTCTCCAATATTACTTAGAGTTGCACGAAGCTCATGCTTTTGAATTTTCCCTGTTGCTGTTTTAGGTAATGGGCCAAAAACAACTTTTTGTGGTCTTTTAAACTTAGCCATATTTTCTTTACAAAAGCTAATAAGCTCATCTTCTGAAGTATTTTCACCTGCCTTTAGCTCTACAAAAGCACAAGGCGTTTCTCCCCAAACTTCATCTGGCATCGCTACGACAGCAGCTTCTCCAACTGATGGGTGTTGGTAAAGTACGTTTTCAATTTCTACAGAAGAAATGTTTTCACCACCAGATATGATGATATCTTTTGACCTATCTTTGATTTGAATGTATCCATCAGTGTGAATTACTGCTAGGTCACCACTATGAAACCAGTCATCTGCAAAAGCCTCTTCGGTTGCTTTAGGGTTGTTTAAATAACCCATCATGCAGGTATTACAACGAATCACTATCTCACCAATAGTCTCACCATCTGCAGGAACATGTTTGCCAGTTGTTTGATCAATGACACTTACATCCTCAGTCATTGGAAAGCGAACACCTTGTCGTGATGTTAATCTTGCCATCTCTGCTGGGCTTTTGTTAAGCCATGAAGGCTGAGGTGCCGCTTGAAGAATATGACCATAGGTTTCAGTGAGACCATAAACGTGCATAACATTAAAGCCTAGTGACATCATACTTTCGAGAACTTTCGCTGGCGGCGGAGCTCCAGCAGTCATAACTTTTATTTCACGGTCAAAAGACTTTTGTATTTTCTTTGGTGCATTGGCAAGCATATTGAGCATAATCGGCGCACCTCCAAAGTGCGTTACAGATTGCTTCTCTAGTAAATTAAAAACCTTCTCTGGAGAGAATGTTCTTAGGCATACAACTGTCCCTGCGACTGCTGCTATGGTCCAAGCATGCCCCCAACCATTGCAGTGAAACATTGGAACTGAATAGAGGTATACAGGGTGGTTTGGAAGCTCCCAACCAATAACCGTGCCCATGCTCATTAGATAAGAACCGCGATGATGATAAACAACACCCTTTGGTCGCCCTGTTGTTCCTGATGTATAGTTAAGTGACAGTGGCTGCCATTCATCATAAGGCCTATGCCATTCAAATAATGGATCACCATCACTAACCAACGACTCATATTTAATGATATTTTCAGAAACTTCAGGCCTAGAGTCAGCAAACTCATCTTCAATTACAACCACTTTTGGACTTGCTGAACAAGCTGAAAGTGATTCAGACGCGACTTCAAAAAGCTCCCTATCAACTAAAAGAATTTTTGCATTGCTGTCATCAAGAATATGTGCAATTGTTACAGCATCAAGACGAATATTTATTGTATTGAGAACGGCACCCGCCATCGGAATAGAAAAATGAGACTCAAACATTTCTGGGGTATTGAATGCCAATACTGATACCGTGTCCCCTTGCTTAATCCCAAGATTAACTAGGCTAGAAGCTATACGAACGCAGCGCTCCCTTGACTCACTCCATGAGTACTCTCTATTTTCATAAATGACAGCTTTATGTTGGCCATAGATGTCAGCAGTTCTGTGTAAGAATGAAATTGGGGTAAGAGGAACAAAGTTAGCAGGATTTTTGTTCATAGTAAGATCTATTAATTTCTAAGTGTTATGCCATTATCTAACATGGCCACAATCCTTGCTTGAGTTTCTGCAGTTTGAGCGAGCGTTATAAATGAAGAACGCTCAGCATCTAAGATGTCTTGCTCAGTAAAAACTGTTCCAGTTGGGCAATCCCCGCCAGAGACAATTCGAGCAATTTCAGTTCCTACAGTAACATCATGCGGAGTAAGCATTCCTTTATCATGATTAACCTTAAGCCATTGAAGCATTTCTTGAAAGTGATCCGTTCCTGAAAGCGCTAGTGGTTTTCTGGCCTTAGTTTTTTTAGTTTTATCTAATGAGGACAGCGCAATGTTTAGGATATAGTCTCGGTTCATATGAAAAATGTCATCAGTCTTTCTCATGGATAGATTATCAGCCTCTTTTGGAGAGTTGGCACGCCTACCAAGACCAATATTCATGAATGATTTCCATGATGCCTTATGGATATCACCCAAATTTTCAGCCCATCTATAAAGGGTTTCTTTGCAACCACCTCCTGCAGGAACTACTCCTACAAAAGATTCAACGAGGCCCATGACTGAGTTAGCATGACTCACAACATGGTCGGCATGAAGGACGACCTCAAAGCCACCTCCAATCGACATCCCTACCGGTGCTGCAATAACAGGAAGCTTAGTGCTTCTCATTTTTAACATAGTATCCTGAAAGTAAACAAGAAAAGCATCTAGCGAATCATAGTCATTTTTTTCAAAGCAATTTCTAACACTCCAAAGGCTTACACCACATGAGAAGTGCTGAAAGTCGTTGTGTATCACAACACCACGTAAGCCCATTTTTTCAGATTCAGATAAGGCATCAGACAGCATGTCTAATGAGCCAGCATCAAGTGCATTTGCCTTAGAGTGAAACTCAATAACGGCTGCACCTTCATATTCATACCAGCTAGCAGACTCGTTAGAGTTTATTGCCTTAAGTGTTTGCCGTACTTCAGAGAACCTAAGGACGCCACTCGACCTAACAATTGGTTTCACGCTTCCATCTATCCCAAGAAAACTCAGTCCAGATTCTGAGCCACTATAAAATTTATTTGAGTGGCTTTTTAGAAGGAAGCTTGGAACATCTCTTCCGTCACTTTTTAGTCTGTCTACAAAGTACTCAATCCCAATCTCATCTAAAAGTTCAAAAGGGCCTTTTACCCAGTTATAGCCTAACTTCATGGCATCATCTATTTGAGTTAAATCTTCGGTCACTTCGGGTACAAGTGATGCGGCGTAGCAGAGTGTCTCGGAGAGAACGCGCCAAATATAAAGCCCATAGGGACTGTTATCACTAAGAATTACAGAGATGCCATTTTTTTCAGCCAAATCAAGAAGCGGTGTTTTTAGACGTTCATGAGTAACATAGTCTCCATTAGAGAGATTAATTACCTTTCTTTCATCACCATCTTGTTTATAAAAGCCTTTGTCATTTTTGTTTCCAGTTTGACCATTGGTAATCATATTTGTCATAAAGCCAATTGGAGATGAGTATTTATGAAACGCATCATTTTCAGGCAGGATGCTAACCAGACTTTTAACTACATCTGCCATGAGGTCAATGCCAATTAAGTCGTATAGACCGAAGACACCAGTTTTTGGAAGTCCTAAAGGCCTACCAAAAAAAGCGTCGGCTTCGGTAGGAGATAACTTTAAATCAAAGGCATTATGAAGCGCACACTGTATAGCAAAAACGCCCACTCGGTTTGCAAGAAAACCTGGCGTGTCAGAGCAGGAAACAACGCCCTTGCCTAAACTAATTTCGCTAAACTGATAAAGTGTAGCAATAACATCATCCCTGGTTAACTCACCCCTTACTAATTCAAGGAGTCTCATAAATCGCACAGGATTAAAAAAATGAGTAATTGCAAAGCGCTCACAAAACGCAGAAGACATACCTTCAGTTAAAAGCTTAATTGGAATCGTTGAGGTGTTAGAGGTTATGATTGTTGATTCTTTGCAGGTGTCATTTAGTCTTCGGTAGAGAGCTTGTTTAATATCAAGTCTTTCAACAACAGCTTCAGCAACCCAGTCGCAATCTTCTAGCTCATGAAAGTGATCCCTAGTGTTCCCAAGATTTATAAGTTTTTCAGCTTCTTCGCTCATAAGCCCTGGCATGTCTGGATCCTTAAGTCTCTCTAATCCTTTGTTTGATAACTTGTTAACGTTCTCACCATCACTAGGAAGATCGAGTAGCCAAACTTCGACCCCTGCATTTGAAACTTGACCTGCAATTCCAGCACCCATCGTTCCGGCGCCAATAACGCCAACTTTTTTGATTTGATTTGACATTAGGTGTTTTTTAAAATAAATGATTTGATAGCATCAAGAGTGTTTTTTGGTGACTCAATCGGAAGCATATGCCCCGCATTAGAAATAGCTGTGGTTTCTGCGTTTAGCAAGCCTGCTAACTCTAAGCCAAATCGATATGGTGTATTTTTGTCTTCGGTTGCAAGAATTACATTTGACGGAATATGGGCATTTTTAGCACAATTTATTCCATTTTTATATTCAGTACAAGCGATAAGATCTTCTGCTAGAGGGTTGTTAGACATAATTTGCATACCAATACCTATAGGCTGCATGCCAGGGATGGCGCTAACTCCAGACTTTGATTGACTACCAAATCCCCATTTAAGCAACATTTCGGCAGCATCACCAGGTGTTTTTTTGGCCGCTTCAACTAGAGCTTCATTTACAGGTATAGAAGTAGCGCTTGCGACTGCGGTTAATGTTTTTAATTCAGCTCTTAAACAGCTGACCGCCTCTAGTGCAACTAGGAAGCCCTGAGAGTGTCCTACTAGATGTATCGATTCACAGCCAGCTACTTTGAGGGCTTTTACAAGCCATTTGCCCATGCCTTCAATAGATTTTATGGGCTCGCCTTCTGAAAGACTATGACCTGGAAAGTCAGGAGCAAATACGGAAAACCCATGAAAGGCAAACCATCTCGCTTGCAGGGCCCAGGACCTATGGTCTAGTCCACTTCCATGGATAAAAACTACCGTCGGTTTTTTTGGATTAAATGTGCAGCCACCGGTTGCAACAAAAGTATTATAGCTTTATCGACTGCTTTAAGTCCTGCTTTAAAGTCATTAATGATATCGTCTATAGACTCAAGGCCTACAGATACACGTATTAAGTCAGGACTACTTCCAGAAGCTTTCATTGCCTCATCATCAAGGCGAGAGTGAGTAGTGCTTGCTGGATGAAGAACTAGAGTTCTTGAGTCACCGACGTTTGCTAAATTAGACGATAATTTGAGTGCATCAATAAATGCTGCGCCACCCTCTCTGCCACCTTTGACGCCAAAACATAGCATTGAGCCAGCGCCATTTGGAAACAAGATTTTTGCAACTTCATGTGTCGGGTTTTCTGGCAGATCTGGATGATTAACCCACATAACAGGTGATTGTTCTAGGAGCCACTTAGAGAGTTTAACAGCATTCTTTACATGTTGATTCATTCGCAGAGTCAGAGTTTCAACCCCTTGAAGTAGCAAAAATGCACTATGAGGACTCATAGCAGGACCAAAGTCTCTCATAGATTCTGCTCTAATTTTCATAGACAAGGCTGATGGCCCAAACTCCTCCCAGAAGTTTATGCCATAGTAGGGTGTTTTTTACTAGAACCCCAGTCGAAAGAGCCGCCATCTACTATTACGCCTCCTACCGCTACGCCGTGACCACCAATCCATTTAGTTACAGAGTGAACAACAACATCAGCCCCATGATCGAAGGGCTTGCAAAGTGCTGGAGTTGCAAAAGTAGCATCTATTACAAGAGGGAGTTTGTTTTGATGGGCAATTTTAGAAATTTTAGGCAGGTCAGAAACCTCAAGCCCAGGATTTCCTATTGACTCACAAAAAACAAGTTTTGTATTATCTTGAATAGCTTCCTTTAAAGCTTTTTCATCATTTATTGAGATAAAAGTACAATCAATATTAAATCTTTTAAGGGTGTGCTTGAGCAGAGTTCCTGTCGAGCCATAGATCTGTGAGGCGCTTACAATATGGTCGCCAGCAGAACAAAGCGTCATAAATGTAACAAAAAGTGCGCTCATTCCTGAGGCAGTGCAGATCGCACCTACGCCACCTTCTAGAGCCGCAATTCTTTGCTCTAAAACCGCAACTGTTGGATTGGTCATTCGACTGTATATATGGCCGCCTTTTTCAATATTAAAAAGAGCAGCGGCATCATCAACCGTTTCAAAAACATATGAGGTTGTTTGGTACACAGGAACCGCTCTGCTGCCAAAGGAGGGTTCAGGCTGATATCCAGTATGTAAAGATATTGTTTCAGGACCAAAGAAGGATGATTTTCCCATAAACGTTCAGATTAAAAAAAGAGAGAATATTTTCTCACATATGGATGCTAAGTGGTTTTAAATTTCCTTTTAAAACTTAAACTGCCAAGGCAAGCTCTGAACGCATTTCGTCAATTGTTGACTTGTAATTTTCAGTATTAAAAATTGCAGAACCTGCAACAAACGTATCGGCTCCAGCTGAGGCAATCTCTCTGATATTGTTGGTTTTTACTCCGCCATCAATTTCTAGCCTTGTACTAAGATTCCTGTCATCAATTATTTTTCGAACAACCCTAAGTTTTTCGAGTGAAGAGGGGATAAAAGACTGGCCACCAAAACCCGGGTTTACAGACATCAATAAAACCATGTCGAGTTGCTCAATGACATGCTCAAGGTAATGAAGTGAAGTTGCTGGATTAAATACTAAGCCCGCTTTACATCCGCTTTCTTTTATGAGTCCAATTGTACGGTCTATATGTTCAGATGCCTCTGGATGGAAAGTAATATAGGAGGCTCCTGCTTTTGCAAAATCAGGAATGATTCTGTCAACTGGCTTTACCATTAAGTGGACATCAATTGGTGCAGTAACTCCATGACTTCTTAGAGCATCACAAACCAAGGGGCCAATTGTTAGATTTGGGACATAGTGATTATCCATCACATCAAAATGAACAATATCAGCACCAGAGACTAGAACATTGTCTACCTCTTCACCAAGCTTAGCGAAGTCTGCTGAAAGTATTGAGGGGGCTATAAAATTCTGTTGCTTCATGGGGTTCTCCGTTTATTTTTGATCTGTTATAAGGTTTTGGCCTGTCATTTCTTTTGGTTTTTCAATATCCATAAGTGCTAATAATGTAGGCGCTATATCGGCAAGTGTACCAACAAGAGGTTCTAATAGGGAAGCTTTCCTTTTCCCAATATAAATGAGCGGTACGGGATTTGTTGTATGAGCAGTATGGTTTTTATGTGTTTTTGGATCAATCATTTGCTCTGCATTTCCATGATCAGCAGTAACAAGTATTTCAGTGCCAGTATCGAGACAAGTTTGATGAATTTGTCCTATTAAGTTTTCCACTATGACCTACCATGTCTGTGTTGGCGAAATTACAAACTATCAAACTGTATTTATTTGACTTAATCTCCTCAACTAGATTATCAGTTAATTCATATGCACTCATTTCTGGTTTTAAGTCATAAGTTTTAACATCTGGGGATTGAATAAGTTTTCTTTCTTCTCCAGGAAGTTGAGCTTCAACGCCGCCATTAAAGAAGAACGTTACATGAGCATATTTCTCAGTTTCAGCAATTCTTAGTTGTTTTAAACCAAGGCTCGACAAATAGTAGCCTAGCGTATTAACAACTGTAATTGGTGGATATGCACACTCTAGATTAAAGTCTTTCTTATATTCTGTGAGACAGATAGCTTGAAAGGTACTTGAGGTCAATGCCTGAGTGATTTCCCTAGCACGATCAGCACGATAGTTCATAAAAATTACAGCATCACCTTCATTAATCATAACCGATTTACCAACAGTTGTAGGCGCAATAAATTCATCAGTTTCGCCTGCTGCATAAGCCATTTGAATTGCGCTTATTGTAGAATCTGCCTGTCTCTCACTTTTTCCAGTTGAGATTAAGCGATAGGCCTTTGAAATCCTCTCCCATCGATTATCCCTGTCCATAGCATAGAAGCGTCCTACTACAGAAACAATCCTCCCAATTTGTAGTTCATTTATTTTTGTCTCTAACAGTTCAACAAATTCTCCTGCACTATTTGGAGGCGTATCACGACCATCAGTAATGACATGAAAATAGACCTGTTTGCAGCCTTGTTGTTTTGCCAGCTCTAAAACTGCATGCATATGGTTTTGATGAGAATGAACACCTCCATCTGATAAAAGTCCGAGAATGTGAACGGCTTTATCATTTTTATTTGTATCCTTTAGAGCTTGACATAGAGAACTATTTTTAAAGAATTCACCACTTTCAATATCGTTTTCAATCCTTGTCAAATCTTGCTCAATAAGTCGTCCAGATCCGATGGTTAAGTGCCCTACTTCGGAATTTCCCATTTGCCCATCAGGAAGGCCAACACTTGCTCCAGATGTGCCTATTAAAGTATTAGGATATTTAGTTACGAAGTGATCCCAGTTAGGTGTATTAGCCAATGCAATAGCATTGTTTTCAGCGGATGGAGAGTACCCCCATCCATCTAAAATTAACAATAATTTTGTATTTTGCATTATTAAATTAATGTTTAGACATTAAATAAAAAATGAACTACATCACCATCTTTGACAATGTATTCTTTTCCTTCGGAGCGTAATTTGCCTGCATCTTTAGCTCCTTTTTCGCCTTTATTTTTAACAAAGTCGTCAAATGAAATCGTTTCTGCTCTTATAAAGCCCTTTTCAAAGTCACCATGAATTTTACCTGCTGCAACTGGTGCTGAATCCCCAATGTTAATTGTCCATGCTCTAACCTCTTTAACCCCTGCAGTAAAGTATGTTTGTAGTCCAAGCAAAGAGTACCCTGCATTAATCAAGCGATCAAGTCCAGATTCAGCTTGACCCATTTCTTCTAAAAATCCTTGCTTATCTTCATCATCAAGCTCTGCAATTTCAGCTTCTATATCTGCACAAATAGCAACAACTTGACTATTTTCATTATTTGCATAATCTAACAATTTTGTCAAATGTGAGTTATCAGTAAAGCCGCTTTCATTGACATTGCCAACATAAAGAACAGGCTTTGATGTAAGAAGCTGCAATCCCTTTAACAGCTTTTGTTCTTCTTCGTTATACTCAAGCGACCTAACCGCGTACCCTTGTTCTAGTATTGGAAGAATTTTTTCAAGTAGGTTTTTTAAGGGCAACCCTTCTTTTTGCCCTCCTTTACAGTTTTTAATCGCTTTTTGGTAAGCTTTTTCAGCTGTACAAAGGTCTGCTAATGCGAGCTCAGTGTTGATGATTTCAACATCATCAATAGGACTAACTTTTCCTGATACATGAATAATATCATCATTTTCAAAGCATCGAACTACGTGGAGTATTGCATCAGTCTCGCGAATATTTGATAGAAATTGATTGCCCAACCCTTCACCTTTTGAAGCACCTTCAACGAGTCCGGCAATGTCAACAAACTCCATTGTGGTTGGTAAAATTTTCTCTGGAGAGACAATATTTGCAAGACTCTGTAGCCTAGAATCATTGACTGGGACAATGCCAATATTGGGCTCAATGGTGCAAAAAGGGTAGTTTGCTGAATCTATTCCAGCCTTGGTTAGTGCATTAAAAAGGGTTGATTTGCCAACATTTGGAAGGCCTACAATGCCACATTTAAATCCCATTAAGTTGCTCCATTATTCTGTGTGCAGGCGTTTCATAGCCTCTTCAAAATCTCCATTTGCAAGAGACTCAATAACCCTCAGTGCATCTGCCATTCCCTGTTCGATTAATAACATCTCAGAATTACCTGGCGCGTTTAATACAAAGTCCACAACGTCATTTTTAGTTCCTGGGTGTCCAATCCCAATCCTTAGGCGATAAAAGTTATTTGTATTTAGCGCCTTAATTGTGTCTCTCAGGCCATTATGTCCACCATGACCACCACCCATTTTTAGTTTGACTGAGCCAGCAGGAAGGTCAAGCTCATCATGGACCACTAAAATCTCTTCAGGCTTAATATTGTAGTAACTTGAGAGGCTTTTTATAGCGCCGCCCGAGTTATTCATAAAATTCTGCGGCTTTAGTAGGTAGATCTTTATAACACCAAAATGTATCGCACAAGCTTCACCTAAAAACTTTGATTGAATACTAAATTTTGACCCTAAATTAGCTGCCAAAGACTCAATAAACCAAAAGCCCGCGTTGTGACGATGTGTTTGATAATCCTTTCCTGGGTTTCCCAGTCCAACAATTAGTTTAATCATTACAACGCTTTGTTTGTATGCTTATTGAGTCAATAAGACTAGCCACATTTTACTCTTCTTCTGAGTCACCGTCTTTTGAGTCATCAGAGCCTTCAGATTGGTCTTCACCATCTGCTTCAGAATCACCAGATTCTAAGCTCTCTTCTTCCTCTTCTTCCTCTTCTTCTATAATCTTAGGTTCAGAAACAGAGCAGATAGTTTGATCGTGAGCTTCAACATCCTCATGTTGAAGTGAAGTAATAATAACCCCTTCTGGCAATATAAGATCAGTTAAGGTAAGGTGCTCACCAAGTTCAAGGTTTGTAACATCTACATTAATACCGTGAGGTAAGTCCTGTGGTAAGCATGATATCTCAATAGAAACAACAAATTGATTTAGCATGTTGCCAAGCCTTAAGGCCTCATTCTCTTCCATTCCAATATAGTGTAATGGCGTAGTTGTAATCAGAGCATGTTTCGCATCAACGCGCAAAAAATCTACATGAAAAACAGTATTTTTTGCTGGGTGGCGCTGTATATCCTTGATAACAACAGAGTCTAAAGTATTTTCATCTTCTAGTAGGTGAGTAATTTCATGAATGTTTAGCGAAATCATTAGTGGTTCTTTAGTTCCACCATAGATAATACTAGGTACCTTTTCTTCTTTTCTCAGGCGGCGGCTCGCACCTTTCCCCTGGTCTTCACGCACTAAGGCGTTTACAGTTATACTCATTTTAAGTCTCCAATAAATGAAAAAACACCACGTTAAGTGATGCAACCAATGTTGCCTATCTTGCGACCAGATAGGCTGGAGGGTATTTTACCCGATTTTTTTCCCCTTGTCGCTAATCTTCCTTTTAGAGTGACCTGAGCCAAAAAAGAAAACTCAGTGCTGAACTAACACCTGCAAATATCCAAAGCGACTGAGTCGCGAACACTCCTGCAAGTATAAGTAGAGCAGAAGAAGATATGACCGCGCGCTGTTTAGAGGAGTTTTCTCGAAGTTGAGCCATGATAGCATCAGTTTGTTTTTTTGTAGACTCTTGATGAAGGTTGCCGCTTTCAATTTGCTTTAAAGCGTTAATGGTTAGCATAGGAAGATGTGGTAATTCTGCAATAAGCTCAGGTAGCTGATCTGAGATTTTTTTGATAGAATTCTTTAGGCTATATTTATCTTTGGCTAGTTTTTCTAGGAACGGTTTTGCAGTTGCCCAAAGATCGAGATCCGGATATAGTGTTCGACCCAAGCCCTCTATATTTAGAAGTGTCTTGTCTAGTAGTAGCAATTGAGGTTGGATTGACATATCAAAGCGCTTGGCTTCTTTTAATAGGCTTAATAACACTTGTCCAAAAGAAATTTCACTCAAAGGCTTTTGAAATATTGGTTCACAAACACTTCTAATGGCGTTTTCAAACTCTAAAACATTAGTTCCTTCGGGCACCCATCCCGACTCAAGGTGAACCTGAGCAACTCTCTTATAGTCCTGATTAAAGAACGCTAAAAAGTTTTGCGCAAGATAATACTGGTCGGCGTCACTCAAAGTTCCCATAATGCCAAAATCCACACCAATATATTGATCGTTTTTGCCAACAAAAATATTACCGGGATGCATATCTGCATGGAAAAAATTATGTTCAAAAACCTGAGTAAAGAAAATTACTACACCATTTTCAGCTAGGGTCTTTAGGTCTGTTTTATTCTTTTTTAACACATCAATATTGCTAATAGGTGTGCCATAAATACGCTCGGTAACCAATATATTTGAACGGCAGAGGTCCCAGTAGACTTTCGGTACATATAGGAGGTTTGAATCACTAAAGTTTTTTCTTAGTAATGAGGCATTTGCAGCCTCGGTCATCATATTCAATTCTTTATAAATGATACGCTCAAATTCAGCAACTGCCTCCTGTGGGCGAAGCCTTTTGCCGTCAGGATGTTTTTCGGCTAAGCGAGCAAACGCATATAGTAAACGCACATCACGCTTTATTTGTTTTTTAATTCCTGGACGCACAACCTTAATGATTATTTCCTCGCCACCAAGCGTGATTGCACTATGAACCTGAGCAATGGATGCAGAAGCAAGTGGTTCGTCGTCAAAAGAGGAAAAGAGACTGGCAACACTTTCTCCTAAGCTTTTTTCGATGACTAATTTAGAGTCTTTTGCAGGGAAAGGTGGGCACTTGTCTTGAAGTTTCGCTAATTCATCCCCTATATCATCTGGCAAAAGGTCTCTTCTGGTTGATAGAGTTTGCCCAAATTTTATAAAGATTGGGCCAAGCTCCTCTAGCGCTAATCGAATCCTCTCACCTCTTGAGAGCTTGCTCGATGGGAAATAATGCCATGGCGTTAGATAAATTAGTGGTCTAAAGCTTTTTAGAAGGGCTGTTGACAGGACAAGGTTATCTAGTCGGTATCGAATAAGAATCCTAGAGATGCCAATAAAACGAAAAAAACTTCTCATCTAAGACGCCTTATTTTTAAAAATTTTCGATCTGCTAGGGGCTACTAAAAGCGTGGTTAATTCATTTTTAAAGTTCTCAAAGATCTCACCTGTATCTTGAATGGACTTTCCTTTAATAACGTTGAGGGTTTTGCCAAGCTGGTGAGCAATAATATCACCAGTATATTGAGAGACAAGCTCCTCAATATCAATTGATGATAGCGCCATCAAATCTGCTAATTGTTGAGCTGTTTTAATACTGCCATTAATTTCAATTTCATCGTTCTCAATTAACTCTTCAAAAGAAGCGCCATTAAATAAAGATAAAAAAGCTTTTTTATTGAGTGTGATATCAACATCGACGCTATCTTGTGCATTATTCTCAATGACAAAAACACGTGAATTTGCAAACATGAAAAATAGCTTTAAATCTATATCATGGACACTGATTCCAATAAGGCTATCATCAAGACGTTCAGTTTGAATACTGTTGGTATTAATTAGATGGTTTAGAGATTTTTCAATGGCAAGGCGAAACATTTTATTAAGTTTTTATTGCTTTATGAAGTGCCACTATGCCGCCAGACAAATTGTGATATTCACAAAAACCAAACCCAGCATCAAGCGCCATGGCTTTAAGCGTTTCTTGATCTGGATGTTTGCGAATTGACTCAGCAAGATACTGATAGCTATCCTCATCATTTGCAAAGAATTGACCTAATTTAGGTATGAGATTAAACGAGTATGCGTCGTATATCTTTTCAAGCATTTCATTTTCAACTTTAGAGAACTCTAATACCAGTAAAGATCCTCCTTTTTTTAAGACTCTATGCATTTGTTTAAGAGCAATATTCTTATGGGTTACATTTCTTAAGCCAAAAGCAATACTTACGCAATCGAACGTATTATCTTCAAATGGAAGTGATTCCGCATTTGCCTGAATAAAATCAACATCAATAACGCCATGATTAATTAGATTTTTGCGGCCTTCTTCAAGCATTGAGCCATTAATATCTGACAAGATAACTTTCCCAGAATCTCCAACTTTTTTTCTAAATTTGATAGCTAGATCGCCAGTTCCACCAGCGATATCTAGCACTTTATCACCCTTAGAAACATTACTACT
>LWDU01042505.1_pt3 | contig 15490 bp, 12 predicted proteins | sample 727161 | NCBI WGS metagenome assembly LWDU01 (sample SAMN04566230, study PRJNA314399) | hydrothermal vent metagenome | isolation source: deep sea hydrothermal plume seawater | place: Mexico: Gulf of California, Guaymas Basin | collected 2004-07-11 | reverse complement strand
CGCAACTCGACGATCCGTTTGGGGTAGCGACTGCGGGTGGTGGTGCGGTCCATATTTTCGTCGCCCAGTTCGACATTCATCTTTTTCTCGAGCATTTCCAACTCGACTGTCAGTCCCTCACGCTCCGATTCCAGATCGGCGCGGATGCGACTGTTCTGCTGGCGCTGCTGTGCTTTTTTCTTGCCGAAAAAACCGAAGATCAAGAGGAGCCTCCTCGCAGGAGAAGTTAACCAATCGAAGCGACTCATGAAAGACACCAGCGGGTTTACACCCTGGATCGATCGATCAGCGGGTCTTGCGGGCGGTCGAGGTACGATTCAGTTTCGCCACCAATCGGCTCAGCACCGCCTGCAGGTGAGTCCCTGGACAGCCGGTGTCTCGCAGATCCTGGTGGCCATAGATCCGGCTGGAAGCGATTCCGTGCACCGTTGACAGCGCCGAAAGGAGCGATCCGAGACTCTTGACCTGGGAGGAACTGGGTCGATCCAGGTCGAAGTTGCCGATCAGAGCGATGCCGATATTGCCTCGGTTGAGCGAGTTGTTGCCGGCGTGGGCTCCCTGGTACTTGAGCGGGCGCCCCTCCCAGATGCGGCCATCGGAACTGATCAGATAGTGGTAGCCGATATCTCCCCACTTGAGACTGCCGGTGCAGTAGTCCTGGATCCGTCTCAGGTAGGCCTTCGGTTCTCGAATTCCGAGTGCTGCGATGGCCGGCTGGTCTGCAGTGTGATGGACGGTGATGCGGGTCGGTCGCGACATCGGCACCACTGAACGGGTTCTGACCGGCCGGGCGTTCCAGCTGTTTCTCTGGTGAATCTTGAGGCGTGGGTGGGTGGGTCGTATCTGCACCGGAGGTTGTACCGTCGGCACGGCGACCACCGTCGGCGGCGCCGGTCGAGTGCGCCGCCAGATCGAGGAGTATTCGGGATAGGAATGACCGCCGGCGGCGGTGCGGTAGAGCGCCGGCACCGCATCTCCGAGTTGATCGAGGGTGCCGGTGATGAGGAAAGCAGCGCGCGATCGGTCGTCTGCATCGACCAGGGATGGGAAAGCGGTCTCGAGATGATTGAGCCCGCTATTGATCGCTCCCGCACGCAACTGCGCCTCACCGAGGTAGAGGCGAACCCGGGCATGCTGGGAACCGCTCGGAAGCAACTTTCTCGCGACCCCGAGGTGACGAATCGCTTCATCGAGATCCCCCTCGGCGATGGCACAACGACCGAGGCCGATGCGGGCCATGCCGCGCAAACTGAGCGGACGTTCGGGACTCTCGAGGGAGGAGAAGATCTGTCGGGCGCGGACGATTTTGCCCTGCTCGAGCGCCCCTCTGGCATCGAGGAGAGCGGTCGGCTGGGGCAGCGGAGTGCGGCGCGGTGGGGTGCCACCACAGCCACTCACTAGCACCATGCAGGAAACGCTGAGCAGCGCTGAAATTGCCAGAATCGCCCCGGAAACACGGTTCCCGAAGCGTCCCGATCGACCTGGATGGCCACTTCTGTGCATCAATTCCAACAATTTTCCCCCTGCAAGCACTGGCTGGCCTCGACAGCATACCGGAACCGGCTTGCGGAACCAAATGGGATCGCTCTGGACTCCAGGTTAGGGATTTGTTAGGGTTCGAACCCAACCCAGCGAAAGTGAGTGGTACCGATGTCCACCCCTGCAGAATCACGACCGGTCGACCCGTCGAAACCAACCGCGCGAAGGTCCCGAGATGCATCGCTGGTTTCATCGGGTCTGGTTTCATCGGGTTTGGTTTCATCGGGTCGTGCGCCGGTTCCGACCGAGATCCTTGCGGGGATCCGTTCACGCATCGCATCCCCCGACGAACTGGTGGCAATACACACCATCGAAGCTCGTGCGGCACAGCAGGCGACCGAGGTGCCACCGCTCGATCCACGACTGCTGGACCATCTGCAGTCGAAGGGGATCTGGCCCCTCTACAGTCATCAGGCGCAGGCGATCGATGCGGTGCTGAAGGGTGAGAACATCGTCGTCGCCTCATCGACCGCCAGTGGCAAGACGTTGTGTAGCACCGTGCCGGTGATCGACACGATGCTGAAGGATCCCTCGGCTCATGCGCTGTTTCTCTATCCGACCAAGGCACTGAGTCAGGATCAACACCGCCACCTGCGCGCACTGATCGATGGGGTCGGTGTGTCGCTCGAGACGGGAATCTACGACGGTGACACCGAACCGGAGGTGCGGCGCAGGTTACGCCGCTCGGGACGGATCATCCTGAGCAATCCCGACATGCTGCATGCCTCCATCTTGCCCAACCATGGCGGTTGGGCGGCGCTCTTCTCGAACCTCCGTTACGTGGTCATCGACGAGGTCCACACCCTCCGTGGAATTTTTGGATCGCATGTTGCGAGCGTGATTCGCAGGCTCCGTCGCATCTGTCGTCATCACGGTTCCGATCCACTCTTCATCGCCGCCAGTGCGACCATCGCCAACCCGGGAGAGCATGTCGAACGCCTGGTGGGGCAACCGGTCCGTATCATCGACGAGGATGGAGCCCCGCGGGGGCGCAAGCATGTGGCGCTGTGGAATCCTCCGCTGGTCGAGCGGCCGGATGGCACCCGCTCACGGCGTGGACCCGCCTCGGTGGCGGTCCGTTTGCTACCCGAACTGGTGCGAAAAGGATTGCGAACCATCTGCTTCGCTCGCACTCGCAACGGAGTCGAGTTGATCCTGCGCTACATCCGTGAGCGAGCGCGAGGAGCGACCGATCGCCAGCAGGTCGCCGATCGGATCGACGCTTATCGTGGCGGTTACCTGCCAAGTGAACGGCGCCGTATCGAATCGAAACTGTTTGGTGGGGATCTCGGCGGAGTGGTGACGACCAATGCGCTGGAGGTGGGGATCGATGTCGGCGGACTCGATGGCTGCATCCTGGTCGGGTGGCCCGGCAGTGTCTGCTCCTTCCTGCAACAGGCGGGGCGCGCCGGACGCAGTCTCGGCGAGTCGCTGGTGTTCCTGATCGCCGGTCAGGATCCCATCGACCAGTGGTTCATCCGTCATCCGGAAACGCTGTTTGGCAGCAGCCCCGAGAATGCCGTCATCGAGACGGAGAATCCCTACATCACCGCACGGCATCTGATCTGCGCCGCCTACGAGTTGCCCATCTCGGCGGCAGACTCGGATCTGCTGGGAGAACAGGTCGAGGGGATGTGCACGGTGCTGCAGGAGGAGAATCGACTGCGCGAGGAAGGGGGACACTGGTATCTGAGTCGTGAGGAGTACCCTGCCGCCCAGGTGCGCTTGCGAACCGCCAGCGAGGAGAACTTCACCATCCTCGAGATCGGTCCCGATCGCATCATCGGAGAACTCGATTACGTGGCCGCGATGGTCAGCCTCTACGAGGGTGCCATCTACATCCATCGGACCGAGACCTTCGTCGTCGAACAGATGGATCACGTCAACTGCCTGGTCAAGATCCGCCGCACCGATACCGGTTATTACACCCAGGCTCTGACCCAGAAGCGGATCACGGTGGGGGAGGAATGGGCGACCAGGAGCAGTCCTGGGGCGACATTGCGGCTCGCCGAGGTCGAGGTGCGGACCCGCATCACCGGCTTCAAGAAGGTGCGCTTTCATTCGGTCGAAAACATCGGATATGGCGAGGTCGACCTGCCTCCGCTCGAACTGGACACGGTCAGCCACGAGATCCAGCTGGAGCGGCAGACGGTCACCGCGTCGGAGAGATTTGGCAGCGGATTTCTACTCTCGTCGATGCACGGAGTGGCACGGCTCTTTCGCGATCTGTTGGCGCTGCGCGCGATGTGCGATCCCAATGATCTCGATCACCATGTCGATGACGATCGAATTCACATCTACGACCTCTATCCAGGAGGCATCGGATACTCGGAACTGGGACATGAAAAACATGAGCAGGTGCTCGAAGATGTGCTGGAAGCGGTGGTGGGATGCGATTGCGCCGCCGGCTGTCCCGCCTGTGTGTTACCCGGCTCATCGAGGGTTGCCTCGGTGCTGGATCAGGAACTGATGGAGTATCCCTATCCGAAGGAAGCGACACGGTGGCTGCTCCATCGATTGACCGGACGCGACGAGTACGTTGTCGATCTGACCGGTGTGGCGGCGCCCACATCTCCCCGGCCCGAATCACCTCCGGTGCTGCTCGATGAGCGAACCGAGCGGAAGGTTCGCAAGGTCGCACGGTCGACGATGCGAAGGGGACGAAGTTGAAAGGGGACCGGTTGAATCGCCTGCGCCGATCTTTGAGGAAAAGCGCTCCACCCAGCGGTGCTCGACCGGCGACGATGGTGCCCGATTACCATGCCATCGTCGATGGTCAGGTGGGCCAGCAGTGGATCGAGCAGACCCCGGATGATGTCATCTTTCTCGACCTGGAGACCACCGGCTTGCGAGCGGACCGTTCGCTCACCTCGCTGATCGGGATCCTCTATCGCCAGCAGGACTCACTGCGCCTGGAGCAGTGGTACAGCGGCGATGTGGCAGCGGAGCGACGACAGCTGGAGCGATTGCAGCGGCTGCTCGAGCGATTCAACCGGGTCGTGACCTATAACGGCAATGGATTTGATCTGCCCTTCCTCCGCTGCCGCTGGCGCTGGCACCAGCTGGTGGGGATCTCAGACGGTTGTGAGTCGCTGGATCTGCTGGTCGATGTTCGGCGCCGGTACCGCAAGGAGTGGCCCAATTGTCGTCTGACGACGGCGGAGGAACGATTGCTGGGAATCCCTCGTTGCAGTGGCGATGTGCCCGGTAGCGAGGCTCCCTTGCGTTTTCAGGACATGAGAGAGGGGGCTCCGTTGTCGGTGATCGAGCCGGTTCTGCTGCATAATCGACGCGATTTGATTTCGCTGGTGGGATTGAGAATCGAGTTGCTCAAGGTGACAATCGAATCCTGAGAGAGCGGAGGTGGCTGTACCACCCTGGTCTCGACCGGGAGGTCTCATGCAAGACGATCTGGATTTTCCACTGAAGCCCATCGACCCGCCGGTGCTGGGCCCTGGTGATTTTCTCATCGCCACCCCTGCTCTTCGCGATCCCAACTTTCATCGCAGTGTCATCTTGCTCTGTGATCATGACGATGCCGGTTCCTTCGGCCTGGTGGTGAATCGACCGACAGACATCCCGCTCGGTCGGGTGCTGGAAGACATCGATATCGATGGTGTGACGAATCCGTGTTTGCAATTCGGAGGCCCGGTCGACCACGAAAAGATCTTTGCGTTGTGTCAGACCGTCACCGACGAAGGGTGCGACCTCGATGCCACTCAGCGACAAATCAGCAGTGGGCTGTTCATCCCCGATGACCTGGAGCAGACACTCGGCAAGATCAGGGATGGAAAAGATGCGTTACAGAACTATCGCTTTTTCCTCGGCTACACCGGCTGGGGACAGGGGCAGTTGCAGCAGGAGGTGATCGAGCAATCGTGGGTGATCTCGAGGGGCAACCCGATCCAGTTGCTGGAAACTCCGGCGGATCAGATGTGGGCTGCAGCGTTGAGAGAAATGGGCGGGGAGGCGCTCCTCTGGTCGATGATGCCTCCGGAACCGGACTGGAACTGACCGGTTCCGGAGGCTCAACGATGCGAACGGCTTACTCGGCAGTGATGGTCGACTGGATCATCAACAACGGCTCGGCTGGATCACCTCCACCGGAACCGCGCTGCTCCAGCGCTTTCACTACTGGCTGACCCTCGATCACTTCACCGTAGATGGTGTGCTTGTCATCGAGGTGTGGAGTGGCGGTGAAGGTGAGGAAAAACTGGCTTCCGTCGGTGTTGGGGCCGGCGTTGGCCATCGACAGCAGACCGCTACGGTCATGTCGAGCCGACGGCGAGAACTCGCCCTGGAAGCGATATCCAGGACCTCCCATGCCGGTGCCATCGGGGCAGCCACCCTGGGCCATGAACCCGGTGATGACGCGATGGAAGGTGAGGTCGTTGTAGAAGCCAACCTCGCTCAGGTACATCGTATTGCGCACATGATCGGGAGCGACATCCGGCATCAGGCGAACCTTGATGGTCCCATGGTTGGTCTCGATCATCCAGAAGATCTGATCCTCCGCAGAGACTGCAGTCTCCGGGAAGCGTGGCAACGAGGTCTTCCAGTTCTTCGATGAGGTATCGATCTCGCCTGCGTCCTTCAACGCAGAAACCGCTTCTCTCATCGCATCGATGGTGCCGTTACTCATCGTGACTCCTTCTTCGATTGTGGCTTCTTCGCCGGTGCTTTCTTCGGTTCCGGTATCTTCTCTTTTTCGACCTTGCTCTTCGACTCGACCACGATGGTAGCCTTCTCGATCGTCAACTCTTCGGAAGGTTTACTGCTTCTTGTGCCAAGCGCTTCAATCTGCTTGAGCACCGATTCTCCCGAGCGGAGCTTGCCGAAGATGGTGTGCTTTCCGTCGAGCCAGGGTGTCTCTTTGAAGGTGATGAAGAACTGCGAACCATCAGTTCCTTGACCGGCGTTGGCCATCGACAGCAGACCGCCACGGTTGTGTTTGACCGAGGAGACGTATTCTCCGGCAAACTTGTACCCGGGACCGCCACTGCCTTTGCCCAAGGGGCAGCCTCCCTGGGCCATGAAGTCGGGGATCACCCGGTGGAAATTGAGACCGTTGAAGAATCCCACCTGCGTGAGGTAGATGAAGTTGGAGACATGGTTGGGGGCTGTCTGTGGCAGGAACTCCAGTTCCATCTCTCCCACAGTGGTCTCCAGTTTCCAGACATAGGTGGTTCCCTTGGTGTATTCCAGTGCCGGGAATTTCGGGAGACGGGTTTTCCAGCTGGCGATGTCTTTCTGGATCTTTCCCGATGCTGTTTGCTTGGTGATGTACTGATTCACTGCGGTGATGGCCGGGTCGTCCGCGGCGACTGCGGTGGCACTTCCATCGATAGCGGTGAAGGCACAGAGGATCAGGATCGAGAGGCCCGAGCAGGCCATGATCATCGTTTTCATGAAAAACTCCTTATCTTATCAGTTTTAGAACATCTGTTTGTGTCGACCAGAGGATTTAGCAAGAGGAACTCTCGAGCGAGTCGATCTCTTCTCTGACCATTCCGATCAGATCTTCCAGCATCTCCTGAGAAAAGTCGAATCGGATTCCGGCACCTTCGTACAACTGAGGAAGGGAACGGGTATTGCCGAGTGCCAGGCCGGCACGATAACTCTGAATCGCACCTTCGGGGTCCTTGCGGTGATTTCTCCAGACCTGCAGTGCTCCCAACTGGGCGATGGCGTACTCGATGTAGTAGAAGGGTACGCCGAACAGGTGCGATTGACGCAGCCAGCGGTTCGCTCGGACGTGCTCGAATCCGCTCCAGTCCATCTCATTGGTGCTGAATCGGTCCATGATGCCGAGCCATGTCGTGGTTCGATCTTCTCTGGAGTGGCCCGGGTTCGTGTAGAGCCAGTGCTGGAACGAATCGATCATCGCCACCCATGGGAACAGGCTGATGACACCTTCGAGGTGCTCGATGCGAGCGCGGGTGATCTGATCAGGGTCCTTGTAGAAGACATCGAGGTGAGGGGCGCCCAGCAGTTCCATCGCCATCGAGGCGACCTCGCAGAATTCGATCGGGGCACCACGGTTGGCAATCAACTCGTGGTGGCGGGACTCGATGCTATGGAAAGCGTGCCCACCCTCGTGGAGCAGCGTTTGGACATCTCCCTGCTTTCCCGCAGCGTTCATGAAGATGAAGGGAACCCGGATCTCCTCGAAGTTGTACTGGTAGCCGCCGGGTGCCTTGTTCTTGCGGGAATCGAGATCGAGAAGGTCACCGTCGATCAACAGCGAAAACATCTTCGCCAGGTCTGGATGAACCTGTCCGAAGATCTGGCTGCAGCCATCGATCAGGTTCGCATCGCCCTCGAGAGGGCGAAGCGGTGGCCTTCCCTTCGGGTCGACAGATGTATCCCAGGGCCTCAGTCGATCCACCCCGAGAGTCTCGCGACGCCGGGCGGCGCGTTCCTGGACAAACGGTAAGATCACCTTCTCGATGGAGTCGTGAAATTGCATGCACTCGGCGGGACCGTAATCGAAGCGTTCCAGCTGACGAAAACGTAATGTCCTGTAGTTGTCGAAGCCGGCGTTGAGTGCCATCTGGTGGCGAAGTTCGAGTTGCTTGTCAAAGATGTCCTGCATCGCACCGTTGTCCTGGCCGAATCGTTCCCAGATGGCGCGAAATGCTGATTCACGTCGATCGCGGTCAGTTTCTTCCAGGATTCTTCCCATGAACGGGATGGTGCGAGTCTCTCCGTCGAACTCGATGGTCATGGCACCGATTACCTTGTCGTACTCGGCGTCCAGCTTTGCTACCTCGGTCTGCAGCGGGATATTTGCCTCGCAGAACAACTCAACGCTATTGCGAACCGATTTGATCCATGTCCCGAACTCTTCGGCGGGAAGTGAATCGAGAGCTGCGGATGCGATGAACTTTCGATCCATGTCAAACATGATCTTCTTGAGTCCTGGACGGATCTTCTCGATCCACTCCATGTAGCGGGCATTGATCGCCTCGTCGGAGGTGTAGCAGGTGTGGTCGACGTACCTGCGCGCACCCTCCTCTGCCAGAACTGCATCGATTTCACTCCACTCTCTGCACCAATCGAGCAGAGATTTCTGGTCATCGATGTCTCGGTCGAGAAGGTCGAGGTAGATGGCCTCGATCGATTCAAGACTAGAAACGCTGTTTTTTCCATCTGTGATTTTTCCTTTCTGGGGCCGAATCGGCAGTTGCTCTGTACAGCCCGGAGGTGGATTCTAACCGCTGTGCCGGGAGGAATCACCGAGACCCGAGGGAAACGGAGTGACCAGTTGAGAAGATATCAGGGAGAGACGGGCCAGGTGGAACTGGTCGAGCAGCGGTCGAAGCAGCTGGAAGGAAACCCCCTGGGGGATCCTCCACTGCGAAATATCGCCATCTGGACCCCTCCTGGCTACTCCGCAGGGGGTTCGGAACGGTATCCACTGCTGGTCGATCTGGCCGGATTTACCGGCAGCGGAATCAAACATCTGGCCTGGTCTGCCTTCACCGAGAACCTGCCGGAGCGACTCGATCGGCTGGTCGGAACCGGGCAGATGAAGCCGTGCATCGTGGCGATGCCGGATGGCTTCACCTCGCTGGGCGGAAATCAGTACATCGATTCTCCGGCGGTGGGGCCCTGGGCCAGTTACCTGGTCGAAGAGCTGGTGCCCTTCATCGATGATCGCTGGCGAACGCTTGCCCAGCGAGATCACCGCGGAGTGTTCGGCAAATCATCCGGTGGCTACGGAGCGCTGGTCCACGGCATGCTTCACTCCGATACATGGGGGGCGATCGCCTGTCACAGCGGCGACATGTACTTCCCCTACGGCTATCTACCCGATTTCCCACTGGCGATCGATGTGCTGCGAAGGTGCGGTGGAAAGGCCGCCTTCCTCGAGAAGTTTCGCAAGAAGGTCAAGCCGCGTCACGATGATGTGATGACACTGATGATTCTCGCGATGGCCGCGTCCTATGACCCGGATCTGCAGCGACCGGGGGAATACCACCTGCCCTTTGATCTGGAAACCGGTGAAATCATCGATGAGAGGTGGCAGCGGTGGTTGGAACACGACCCGGTTCAGATGGTCGATCGACATCACACCGCTCTGAAATCACTGAAGTGCCTCTTCATCGATTGCGGCTTTCGGGATCAGTACCGTCTTCACCATGGAGCGAGAATGCTGGCAAAGAAACTCGAGCAATTCGATGTCCCGCATCTGCATCAGGAGTTCGATGACGACCACTCTGCTGTGGATTACCGACTGGATGTGTCGCTTCCAATCCTGGCGGAAGCACTGTCCCGCTGATTTGGCACGTTGCAGACCCCGGGCGAACTTGTCGAGATGAGAAAGACCCCCGCCGTCGTTGACGGCGGGGGTCTTTTCTTTGGCGGAGCCAGCCGGTGGTTCTGGTGAACCTGGTGTGGTGCTAGCAGCCGTCGAATTCTTGACAGGTGAGGTTGTCGATGGAGTCGTCTGGTCCACAGCTACTACTGGGAGCTGGCGGAACCGATCCACCTTCGAACAGGTATTCCAGCAGCGAGATGGCATCGGCGATGTCGACCAGTCCGTCGTCGTTGATGTCGGAAGCGTCGATGCAGGTGGAAGGAGTCTGACCCTGACCGAACAGATTCAGCAGCAATACGGTGACATCGACCAGATTGCGGGTGCCGTCCATGTTCAACTCGCCGCGAATGAACTCGGATCCAGTTCCTGTAAGGTCTCCTGAGAACATGTAGATGACACCGTTGTCTCCACCGATCAGGTAACTGACGGGAGTGCCAAAGGGTCCGGTTTCGGTCGAGGAGATCCCGACCACTTCACCGGTGTTTACTGAAGGAGCGGTATCGAATCCAATTCCGCTGGTGACGCCGTCGACTGAACGCTCGATCCGGCTGATTCCGGCGTCGTTCAGTGAGCCCACCGCAAAATCACAGACGCTGTTGTTGGCGGTATCGCGGGAAGTGATTCCGGCGAGAAATACTGCCGCTCCGGTGGGAGTCGGGGGGACCGACATCCACATACCATTGGTGGTTCCATCCGCATCGAAGGCGAAGAAGGAGGCGACCGAACGATCGATTCCGAGGAACTGCTGGCGGTTCGTCGACCAGGTGATCTCACCGATCAGACCCAGTGGAGTCGGGGACTGAAGAGTGGTACTCGAGATGATGGAGCCTTGCAGGTCAGTGTGAATCAACTCCCCAGCTTCGGTCATCCAGGCGAGGGTGTCATCGGATGCGTTCCATGCCAGGCCCGACAAATTGACCGCCGAAGTGAAGGGACCTGCGATGCTCGAAACAGGAGTCAAGTCCTTGGAGTAAAGCCAGGCTGTGAGCCCGGATGCATCGGCGACCACCAATTGGTTGGTGCTCTCGATGACGGTGGTGGGGCCCGACTGTGATCCGCCGAAGGCCACCTGACCCAGAAGGCGACCAAATCCGACCACGACATCACAGATCGCCGCCGGAAGAGTGGCACCACTCGCCGGTACAGGCTGGAGTGAGTAGGAGTAGGTCGCGGAATCGAGATCGGTATCGGTGTAAGTCGAATCGGTACCGGGCAGATCTGCAATTGCAACACCGTCACGCAGCAACAGGATGCTCGCGTAAGTGATGGGGTTGACCCACTCGAGGGTCACATTGTTGCCGCCGTCGGCAGCACAGGTGAAGACGGTGACCGAAGGAGCATTGGGATTGGGTACCGGGACCTCGACGATCGAATTGTTGGTGATATCGATCACGAATTCACTGGGGCCACCCCAGGATCCGGTCTCGGTCCAGGAGATTCCGGTGACCCAGCCAGCGAGGGCATTGATGCTGGCGAGAGGGTAGAAGAGACCCTGTTCTTCTCCAGTATCATCGACCCGCTTTACCTGAGTAGAGCGTTGATCGGAAGGGGCTCCGACGGGAATATCGAACAGGTATTCGCCGGTCAGGGGATCGAGTGCGATCGTCAGCCCGAGACCAAAGACCTCTGCTGTGGCGGTAATCACTTCGGGATTCTGAAAGGAGTTCCCTGAAAAGGTGCCGTCGCTGAGAAACTCGAGGTAGAGATCATCGTCATAGGCATTGGTCCAGTAGTTTCCGGTCCCGGCATGCCATGCCAGCCCGGTCACTCCACTGACGCCAGCGGGCAATTCGATGGGGGTCTGAGAAATCAAGATTCCGGCCGAACTGGAAGACACCAGCCAGTACTGTCCCTGGTCCTCGACCAGCCAGTAGAGAAGGTCTTCGTCGCTATTCCAGCTGACACCCAGGTAGGCCGCAGGACCTATTGGACTCAGGTACTGTGCTGGAGTCGAACTCAGTGAGTTGATCTGGTACTTGTAGAAGAAACCACTGAAGGCGTCGGCGACGACGAGACTCGACTCTCCGTCGATCACCGTGGTTGCCCAGGGGTAGTCCCCCGGATAACTGGTGTTCTGCACGAAGCAGGTTCCGAAGGGGGGATTGGTGACGGGGCAGGGAACCTGCGCCTGGAGAGATCCGGCCAGTGAGACCAGTAGCACCATCACCGGGAGCCAGGCTGCCGCGTCGGCGAGGGGAAACTGTGAACTGCGGGAATCGGATGATGGTCGAGAGATCATGATTCGTCTTTCATCACTACGGTCCCTGATCGGGAGCCGGTAAGATTCTTCCTCGAGTACCAACAGGATCGCGACGATCAGTGAAACGACTCACAGGGGAACGGGATGTTCAGGCGCTGTAACTGGAGAAACCGAAAGGTACGGTCTCCTGAATGTTACGGTCCTGAAAGTTACAGTCCTGAAAGTTACTTTCCTGACGGTCTCGGTTCTGAATGACTCTGTCCTGAATGATTCTGTCCTCGGGCTTGCGCAGGGTCGGCAACCATGGCCAACCCCCTCCAGATCGATTGAATTGGCCACGTGGATGTGGCCACGAATGCTCGAAGAAACGTTCAGGGGTGTCAGCGAAATCGCACGTCAGGGGCGACAATTCGACCTGCTGAAACTGAATATCGACGGGACTACAGGAGCCCCAAGGCATCGTTTCTTCACCAACCTGAATTCTATCCGAGAGTTGTGGCGTGTCAATCGGCCCAGATAGAGGGGCCTCAGAGCGGAAAAGATTTCCGGAATCGAGCGGTTGAAGCCAGCTACTGGCTCGAGTTCTTGGCCATCTCTCGGGCGCCAAAATGACGTCCTACTGCCCGTCTTGCACGGACCAGCGAGTCGGCGACCGCCTGTTGCGACACTTTCAAGCGCTCTGCGATCTCCTGCTGCATCAGTGATTCACGGTAGTAGAGGCGCACCACCTCTTGCTGACGGGGAGTCAGCATTTCGATGTTATCGAGCAGCACATTGACGCTACGAAGGCCCATGTAGAGTCGGGAGAGATCCTCAGAATCGACTCTTCCTCGCTCCATGCTGGGGATCAGATTCTCGACCAGATCGCAGATTTTCCCGCAACCGTTGCGGATCGGGCAGATGGAGCAGAAGGGGCCGTAGGCGCCCACGTTTGCCGTCGAATCACCGGTTCCGTGTCCGTTCATCTGGGGATAGGCCATCGAGTTTCCGGCCGCCGTCATGAGTATCGCCTTTCACAACCTGAAACCTCCAACGGAGAGGTCTCTTGTTCAAGCATACACCACGATCTGGTGGACGGCATCTCTCCGGTTTGAACCCCATGGTGCCAAGAAACCGATGGTGCCAAGAAATACGGGTCCCGCTGAACCTTACGATTCAGCGGGACCCGGTCAATTCTCACTTCTGTGCAGTTCGATCTCCTAGTAGGGGGAGTCGATGCAGTCGAGTACGTCGTCGGTCGGGTCCAGACCGGCATCCGGGTAGGGTGCGGCGGGCGGAATCAGCGGCGTTCCTTCCGCATGCAGGTAGTAGAAGATCATCAGCATGGCGTCGCCGATGGTGACGATTCCGTTGTCATCGAAGTCTGCCGAATCGAAGCAAGTCGGCTCTGCTCCGTTGACGAAGAGCCAGTTGAGTACCCAGATTCCGTCGGCGATGTCGCAGTGGGTATCACTGTTGGCATCCCCTCTCAGGAAGGTCTTGACGAATCCAGAGCAGGTGGTGGAGGTGGTGATTCCATCGGCATGCTCAGCCCAGATCCGGTAAGTGTATGTGCCCTGGGCAGGGACCACATCGATGGTGCTGGTGGCGGAACCTGGAATCGAGGAGATCAGCACTCCGTTGCGCTCGATATGGATCGTCGAGTACGTCGCAGTGTTTTCCCAGTCGAGATGAATCGGCGCACCGAAGAAAGTGCAGGCCAGATTGATCGGTGCCGGCAAGATGGTCACCGAGCAATTGATGGGAGCGGTCTGAGATCCCGCCAGTGTCGCGATGACCTCGTAGGAGTAGGTTCCGGCTCCCAGCGGGATATCGGTGTAACTCTCTTCGGTTCCATCGACGAAACCAACCAGCACGCCATCGCGAGAGATCTGGATCAGGTCATAAGCCTCTCCGTTGCTCCAGGAGATGGTGTTTCCGTCACCGATGGTGCTACAGGCGATCCCGGACATCGGTTGCGGCACCACGATGGTGCAACAGGTGGTGGCACCGGTACCGTTGCCGATATTGACCACCAGGCAGTACTCGTAGGTTCCGGGACCGGGGTTGTCGGTGGTACTGGTGTCGGATCCTGCCAGCGAGCCGATCGGGGCACCGTTACGGGTCAAACTGATGAAGTCGCCTGCGGCGGGGAGGTCCCACGCCAGCTGCACGGTGGATCCACCCGCAAGAGTACAACTGATGTTCTGTGGAGTGGAGGGTACCTCTTCCGAGCAGGATGCAGTGGAGGAGGTGCTCTGGGCACCGAGGGTGGCGGTCAATTGGTAAGTATGTGAGCCATGCGGCTGGGCCGGGTCGGTGAAGCTGTTGGTGGTTCCGGGCAGCAATGCCAGCAACGCACCGTCTCGTGTCAACGACAGGGTGTCGTAATCATCGGTGTTGGTCCAGCTGAGAACCACATCACCAGAGGTGGCGACGCAGCCGAAGCCGGTCGGAGCGGAGATCACCCGAGCAGAACAGCAAGTCGCAGCACTGGTGCCGGTACCGATCAGGTTGACCACACAGTACTCATGGGTGCCGACAGGGGATCCCGAGTCATCGTAGGAACTGGCACTACCTCCGAGGGTGGCGATCACAGCTCCATCGCGACTGATCTGGACGGTGGTGCCGGGGGCCGGCAGGGTCCACGAGAGCGAGACGGTCGACCCGAGTGCGGAGCACTGCATGTCGATCGGGGTCGAAGGCACATCGATGGTGCAGTCGACGGTGTCGCTGATACTGGCGGCGCCGGCGTCGGCAGTCATGTCGTAACTATGTGCCCCGGCTCCCGCAGTAGCGTCGTGGTACGAGCTATCGCTTCCGGCGAGGATCGCCAGCGGTTGTCCATCTCGGTTGAGAGTGATGGTGTCGTAGACATCATTGTTGGTCCAGCTGATATCGATCTCTCCGGCTACCGCTGCACAGGCGAATCCGGTGGGGGCAGCGAGTACCCTGGCACTGCAACATGTGGTGGCACTGGTGCCGTTTCCGATCATGTTGACGATGCAGTATTCGTTGGTGCCGACAGGCGCTCCCACATCCTCATGTGAGGTGGCATCTCCTGCGAGCATGGCGATGACGGTGCCATTTCGGCTCAGTGCGATGGTCTCGCCCGGGGCCGGCAGGGCCCACGAGAGCGAAACGGTCGATCCCAGTGCCGAACACGCCATGTCGGTCGGTGTCGATGGAACATCGACGGTGCAATCGACGGTGTCGCTGATACTGGCGGCGCCCGCATCTGCAGTCATGTCGTAACTATGTGGACCGGCACCCGCGCTAGCGTCGTGGTAGCTGCTATCGCTTCCACTGAGGATGGCCAGCAACTGGCCATCACGATTGAGGGTGATGGTGTCGTAGACATCGTTGTTGGTCCATGCGATGTCGACTTCTCCGGAGACCACTGCACAGGAGAAGGCGGTCGGGGAGGCGAGTACCCTCGCACTACAACA
>LWDU01043060.1_pt1 | contig 15492 bp, 11 predicted proteins | sample 727161 | NCBI WGS metagenome assembly LWDU01 (sample SAMN04566230, study PRJNA314399) | hydrothermal vent metagenome | isolation source: deep sea hydrothermal plume seawater | place: Mexico: Gulf of California, Guaymas Basin | collected 2004-07-11 | reverse complement strand
GTGTCTGCTCCCCAGTGAGCCTGATGCAGGTATCCGTTGTTACGGATACCGTTATGAATTCCTTGGACCGTTTGGCCGAAGAGGAATTTATCACCTCCTAGATCAGTTGGTTTGAGCCATGCGCTAAAAGTGTAACTGCCTTCTCCACTTATGATTTTAGTTAGATCAATGCCTGGAACATTGAGAAGGCCATCATTTAATTGGGCTGCAGTGATGGGACTAGATCCTCCTGGCGCGCCTCCCTCGATCCCTAGAGTAGTCTGATCTGGACGGGTCACTTCAGCATCATTTCCCCAAGATCCTTTATCTTTGACTGTATTTCCTTGATCTCCCTCGAAGTCGTAATAGGCCATCAGAGGAGAAGGTGTGCTGTTGTCATCATTGGGGTCACTGCCATTAGCGTTTTTGCCGTAATTTCGGCTCCATCATTTAAACCATCGTTGTCTGTGTCGGCATTTGATGGATTTGTTCCGTCATCGATCTCAGTAAAATCATTTAAACCATCATTATCAGAATCCGACTTGGTCGGATCAATTATTCTGATGTTGTATTCTTCAGTGTCAGTGAGCCCGTCCTTATCAAAGTCTGCTTCTTCATTATTTCCATCAAGATCAGTTAAGTTGCCAGCAAACTTTTTCTCCCAAGCGTCAATGAATCCGTCCTGATCTGCATCGACGAGGGAAGCGACTGGGCTACCGCCCTTTGCAATTTTGAGGATTTCATTTTCAGAAATGGCTTTGTCCCAGATTGCGACCTCGTCAAGAAGTCCTCGGTACTGCGCTTCACCATTGTTACGGGCACCAATAATGAGGTGACCGCCGCCGTTCGGCGCACGCTGTGCGAGTGTCCCGTCAAGGACACCATCAAGGTACATCTTGGCAGTATCAGAAGATCCATCGTAGACCCAGGCGGCATGAAGCCATCCGTTCTGATTCTCGGGAGGAGTATAGTTATCCAAGTTTGTGTCACTGTTCCAGTCCGCGCCCCAGTGCGCACTGTGTAGGAACCCATTGTTGCGGATACCGTGATGGATACCCTGGTTGGTCTGACCGAAGAGAAAACGCTCACCGTCCAATGCAGAAGGTTTGATCCATGCGGTCATGGTGTAGCTTCCGTCACCTGAGTCACGAATCTGTGAATTCATATCAATGCTAGGGACACGGAAGTGCCCTCCGTCGAGTTGAGCGGCAGAGCCCGGAGAAGGCCCAGTAGGAGCGCCTCCGTCAACAAAATCAACAAGATCAGTCGCGGTGGCAATGTTGTCATTAAAGCTTTGATCCGATGCTGTGTCTGACTTACTTTCGAAGTCGTAGTAAGCGATAGGAATAGGGAGTCCTGCAACGCTGTTAGGGTTTGTTGGATCTGATCCATTAGCAATTTCAGTACCATCATTGAATCCATCACCGTCCGTGTCCGATTCCTGCGGGTCCGTCCCAGCCTGAAATTCATCTTCATTAGTGAGTCCGTCCTGGTCAGGATCGGCTCCCGGGTCATCGACATCGTTCCTATCCTCCCACCAGTCAGGTAACCCATCATCATCATCATCAGTTCCATCGATGTCGATTGGGCTCGCGCCTTCTTGAGCCAGTGTAAAAATGTCTTCTGTGGATAAGACTTCGTCCCAGATAGCGATTTCATCAACGAGTCCGCGGTAACCAGCTTCACCACCGTTGCGCCCCCCAATGATCAGATTCCCATTCCCATTAGGTGCACGTTTGTTGCCTTCCCAGTCAAGTGCGCCGTCAAGGTAGATCTTGCCGATGTCAGATCCTCCGTCATAGATCCATGCTGCGTGAATCCAACCATCCTCATCTTCTGCCAAGTAACTATTAAGGTTTGTGGCACCATTGGTGTCTGCTCCCCAGTGAGCCTGATGCAGAAATCCACCACTACGGATACCGTTGTGAATACCTTGGCTTGTCTGACCGAAGAGGAACTTGTCCCCGCCAAGGTCAGATGGCTTGAGCCATGCAGTGAATGTGTAGCTTCCCGAGCCGCTAATAATATTACCTAAATCTATGCCTGGAACGTTAATAAGTCCGTCCTGAAAATTGGCTGCGGTTGCAGGACTTGAGCCTGCTGGCGCTCCGCCATTGATTCCGAGAGTAGTCTGAGCCGTACGGATCACTTCCGCATCATTTCCTTGATCGCTCTTATCAGTTACTATGTTCTCTGTATCACCTTCGAAGTCGTAATAAGCAATGGGTTCAGGGGTCTGAGATTCCGCATTGATTATCAGCATAATCATTAGTCCGTTGAAAAGAGTTGAGCGCAATTGATTAATCATTTTCATAGGAATGGAATTCTATTTCTAAGATTATACTTCGTATTTAGTGGTTTGATCAACAACTTGAGGATAACACTTTATTAATCTTTGTCCTATTTTCTCTGAGGTTTGCTTTTTTGATATCGTAATAAAATAAAAAACCCGTCACATTGAGTGACGGGTCCTTAACTTTTCCTTATGAAAAGAATGATTTTTATTTGTCCCGTTGGAAAGCATCACGATTGCTTTCCTCGGTCTTTGTCTTATCAGATCCATCATTTGAGTCCGTTGTTTCGGGTTTGGATTCTGGTTCTGGTTCTGGTGCTGGTGCTGGTGCTGGTGCTGGTGCTGAAGAATCCTTACTGATCACTGTGGCAATACTGCCTTTTTCAAATTCAATCTTTACATTGTTATCGACCTTAACGGAGATGCTTTGCTTTTTCACGCTAGTCACTAGTCCGTGAATTCCTCCTGCAGTGATAACTTTGTCCCCAATTTTCATAGCCTCTACCTGTGATCGGAGTTTTTTTTGTTTCTGTTTTTGAGGCCGAATCAAAAGAAAATAAAATATAACAAATATCAATATTAGCGGTAAGAAGGATGTCAGCCCTCCTCCAGAAGCTGCTTGTCCTTCGGCCTGTGCGGTTAAGTAGAAAAGTGTATTAGATAAATTCATCGGGATAATCAGTTATGATTTTTTTTGCCTTTGTTTGATAGGTATTGTGAACCTAAGGAGCAGTAAATCAACTATTCAATAATTCTTAAGAAAGGTGGCATTATTTTTTCTGGCAGTTTTCTTGTAATTCTTTCCGCAATTTTTCGAATTCCCCACGTTCTATAGAGTTTCGTGCCCGCCTGAGTAAATTTATATAATAATAGAGATTGTGGAGGGTAGTTAATCTAATTCCTAAAATTTCTTCAGATTTTATTAGGTGCCTAATGTAGGCGCGGCTAAATCCGTTGCTACATGAATAGCATGCACATTCTTCGTCTATGGGTAATGGATCAGAAGCGAATCTTTGATTTTTTAAATTCAGTGTTCCTTGAGACACGTAGACTGTTCCGCTCCTAGCAACCCGGGTCGGAAGGACACAGTCAAACATATCGATGCCCCTGGCGATCATTTCTATCATCTGAGCTGGTGTCCCTAGACCCATCGCATACCTGGGTTTATTTTTCGGCAAGAAAGGGACTGAGTGATCGATAGCTGCTATCATTTCTTTTTCAGGCTCCCCGACGCTGACTCCACCAATAGCGTATCCATCAAATTTTAACTCAACAAGTCCCTTGGCAGATCGCTCTCTTAGGTCCGGGTAAATAGATCCCTGAACGATTCCAAAGTGAAGTTGTCTGTGAGAGCTTTTCCCAGCCATAGGGTTATTGTTGTTGATCCATTCTTTGCAACGAGCAGCCCATCGCAAAGTAAGCTCTCCGCTCCTTTCAGCATATTCTTCATCACATGGGTAGGGAGGGCATTCGTCAAATAGCATCGCTATATCTGAACCGAGTCCGGCCTGAATTTCCATCGATGTTTCCGGTCCTATGAATGTGGGAGAACCGTCCAAATGATTTTGAAAATGGACCCCTTCTTCACTGATCTTTCTCATTTTTGCTAATGACCAGACCTGAAATCCTCCACTATCTGTTAGGATCGGTAGGTCCCAGTTCATGAATGAGTGTAGACCTCCCATTCTTTTGATTATTTCAAGGCCCGGACGAACAAAGAGATGATAAGTGTTTCCGAGTATAATTTGAGCTTCCAGATCTTTCAACTCATGGGGGCTTACGGATTTTACAGTGCCCTGTGTTCCTACGGGCATGAAAATTGGAGTCTCTACAATGCCATGCGCAGTTTTAAGCTGTCCGCGTCTAGCGAATGATTCAGGATCGGTATGTAGAACTTCAAACACGCTGTCGAACCTTAACGTTAGCATCATTTTCGGCAAGTGACCCTTATTTTACTGTATAATTATTCCTTAATACTTTTTAATGTGCTTCGATTTGATGCTCACTTTGTTCGGTGCTATCTTAAGTTAACCATAAATCTCCTCAGTTTTTATTGGTTTTATTATGGTATGATCATTCAATTCCAGAAGGTTACTATTTTATTAAAGTGGCTGATATTGATAATTGCTTTTTACCCAATAATTAGTCAGTCGGATTCTGTTGCTCGGAAGTGGAATGAGCAGAACCTGAATGCGATTCGTCTTGATATTCCTCATCCTCCAGTTCATGCGAGGAATCTTTTTCATGTTTCGGTAGCGATGTGGGATGTCTGGGCTGCTTTTGATGATGTTGCCGTAGGTTATCTCCATAACGAATTAGCAGTTGTGCCTGATGTTAAAGGCGACGGTGTAGATTCTATGGATGTTGAAATGGCTAGGAAAGAAGCGATAAGCTTTGCAGCTTATAGGGTCCTTAGATCTCGTTATCAGAATTCAGTAGGTGCTGATGTGACTAAAGATGCTCTAATTAATCAAATGGTCACTCTAGGTTATGATGAGTCGAATGATTCAACTGAAGGTGATTCTCCTGCCGCTTTGGGTAATCGGATAGCTAATACCGTCCTTTCTTTTTCTTGGAATGATGGATCAGGTGAAGCTGAAAACTATGTGGATCTCACCTATGTGCCGGAAAATGATGCTTTGCCTCTTGATGAACCTAGGTTCACATTATTGACTACATCAAATCCGAGTCGTTGGCAACCTTTGGCCTTTGGAGATTTTGCTTTGACGCAGAATGGGATCGAGACGGATCTCATTCAAACTTTTCAAGGTTCTCAGTGGTTTATGGTTCGGCCCTTTGCGTTGCGAAGAAAAAGTCCTGGCGGCCTTTATGATGATCCTGGCCCTCCTCCAATCTTAGGAGCATCAGGAGATCAAAAATTTAAAGATAACATTAATCAAGTTATACGATATAGCAGTTGGCTCGATCCAAGGGACCAAGTTGAAATGAATATTTCTCCTCAAGTTTATGCAAATAATTCACTTGGAAGAATGGACGGGAAAGGGCACGGCAATAATCCCGTCACTGGTGACCCTTATCAGGATAATAGAGTTCTCAGAGCAGATTATGGCAGAGTCATTGCTGAGTTTTGGGCTGATGGACCTGAGTCTGAGACGCCTCCAGGCCATTGGAATGTGGTTGCCAATGAAGTAGCTGATCATCCAAAAACGACCCGTAGAATTGAAGGAAGAGGGCCCGTAGTTAATGATTTGGAATGGGATGTTAAATGTTATTTTGCAATGAATGGGGCTCAGCATGATGCTGCGACAGCAGCCTGGACATGTAAAAGAATATATGACTATGGGCGTCCGATCTCTATGTGTCGTTACATGGGTTCAATGGGGCAATCAACGGATAAAGGTAGTTCAGGGACTTTTGCTGAGCTAACTTATGACCCTGAAGGATTAAAGCTTGAAGCGGGGGTAGTTGAAATCGTGACTCCAGAAACTTCACTTCCCGGTGAGCGTCATGAGCATTTGTCTTCAAGTATAGGATCAATTGCTATATATGCTTGGTCAGGAGAACCTGAGGATCCAGAATCTGATTTGGGTGGCGTTAACTGGATTCCAGCAATGAATTGGCTTCCTTATCAGCGTGACACTTTCGTGACTCCCGCTTTTCCTTCATACGTTTCTGGGCACTCCTGTTTTTCCAGAGCAGGTGCTGAAGTCATGACAAAGATGACGGGCAGTTCTTATTTTCCTGGAGGCTTTAAAGAATATTTAATACCGAAGGGATCCCTAGAATTTGAGTATGGACCTACTGAGGATGTTAAATTGCAATGGGCGAGTTATTATGATGCTTCAGATGAGGCCGGTGTTTCTAGATTGTGGGGAGGCATTCATGTTTCGGCAGATGATTTTCCTGGGCGTGTCATGGGTTCTCGTGTTGGTCTTCATGCTTACGAGTTGGCAAAAAAATATTGGGACGGAAGTATAATTAAAGAGCCAGTGCAGTTTTCCTTTTTGCGAGATGCAAAGTTGGGAAAAGCCACTATTAACTGGGACCGTACCATTGGTTTATTTTATAAGGTGCAGTCATCGTTTGATCTAGCTGACTGGTGGGATGAAACCGAATGGATCAGAGCTGAAGATATTTGGGGTAAATTTGAGGATACTAAGCCCTCCCCAGAAAGAGCTTTTTATCGTGTTTTGCGCGCAATTAGCGGGTTCTAAGATTTTTTTTCTCTAATAATATTAGCCAGTCCCAGGGAAGGGGAGACTTCATCCATTTAGGGGGACTTGAGAATTCAGTTGACCACGGATATGTGATTTTTTCTGTGCTTGTTATTTTAAATCCAAACCTGTGTGCAAGACATATTAGTTCCTCTTCCAGATAATGCTTAGTAGGCACTCCTCCATAATTAATAATGCCTCCTCTGGAAATCATTTTGCCGTCTTTATCTTTTGTATCGAATCCTTCAGTCAATGCTTGTACTGAAGTGTCACCGTTCCTGATGTTCCACTCGACGAGTCGATGTTTTGAGTAAAGAGCAGATTCTAGGGAAGGAGTAACTAGAACTAGAAATCCTCCTGTCCGGATAGATTTTCGTACATTACGCCAAATTTTTTCTCGATCACTAATTGAAGGGCTCAGAACGACATTAATGCAGAGAGCCATATCGGATGGTTTGATTTTTGGTGACGATGTTCGAAGGTCACACACGCTAAGGCTTAGGTTTTTGAGATGTTTGTGGGATCGTTTTGCTGCATTTATCATCTCTGTTGAATAGTCAAATGCTTGAACGCTTTTGAAGTGGTTAGATAGTAGAGGTAGGAACTTTCCTGTTCCGCAACCAAGATCGACTGCTCTTTCTTTTTTTATCCCTAATTCTTTAATGATCGATTCTATTTCACCGTTTTGATCATTATCATAAACGCTAAGAATGTTTCCCTCGTAATTAGTGGCAAGCCCTTTCCAATCTTCAGCTTCCATGAGGTTATTTAGTGCTTCTTTTATCCGGATATTCAATTAGACCAAGAGAGTCGAGGAAAGAGTCCATTTTTTTTACGGTATCAGTGTATGCGGTCCCATCACCTCTTCCGAAGTTAAAGAATCCATGCTTTTGATCATCATAAGCATGCAAGTCACATCGCAAGCCAAGTTCATCCATTTTCTTTTTGAATTGAAGGACATTATTAAAAGGAACTGTAGTATCCGCGCTGCCATGAAAAATGCAGGCAGGTGGTGTTTTCTTATCAATATGATGCAAAGGAGAAATTTTTTTCCAGTTCTTCCCTAAGCGATTATTGCCATAACCTAAAGGGGAGGTGTCACAGACTGGGTTGAAGAGAATTAGAGCAGCAGGTACAGAAGAGAACTTAAGATCACTTGATTCGAATCCAGTAATAGTTCCAGTACAGGCGGCTACGTGCCCTCCAGCCGAGCCACCCGCAGCGACTACCTTATTTGGATCTATTCCGAGTAGATTAGCGTTCGCGCGGACCCATCGAATTGCGGATTTACCATCTTCAACGCACTGCATTGGTTCTACGCCGTGACTTTTTTTGGTTCGATATTCAGCACTTATTGCGATCAAACCTTTTTTAGATAGGTGTCGGCAGTGTGGGTAAAATTGTTTTGGAGTGCCGCCGGTCCAGCCTCCGCCAAAGAAGAAAACAATTACTGTTCTTTTATCAGATCCTTTCCATTTTTCAGGTTTAAAAACGTGAAGCTCTATACTTGATTCTTTAAACTTTTTGAATGCAATTTTCTGATCAGGACTATTTGATTGGGCATGAAGAATATTTGAAGTCAGTAAAAGAGTGAGTATGTATAACACTTTACTATTCATTTTCAGTATACTGAGAAAGAATTTTTTGTTTTGCAAGCATGCATGGGAAATATTCGCCTAATGAGGCTTACCCGTCCTATACAAATGATCTATAGAACTTTTATTTAGTGAACGCCCGAAGACTGCTAATTCATCAATTCTACCTATGAAGTATCTGATGGGTGTTTTTCCGTTTGAGGATTTTATACTGGAATTTCCAATTTCAGCGTTGCTAAATTTTATGGAAGTTAAACCAGTTTTTGGGAAGTTATGTTCTGATATTTCTCGAGAATTTAAATAGTGGGTGACTTTCTTCTCATTGGAATTGCAAACACTAACGACGTGTAGCCACTTCCCGAGCATGTTTCGATTAAGTATTGGTGATGATGTAAAAGAATGATTCTTGCTATTTTGATCGTTCTGTATTTTGAGAGTGATTTGTCCCTTAGGAGTTAATGCCCAGTCAATCGAATTACTTGATTTTTCACTACTTGAAAGGAGTGAGGTCATACGTCTTGGCATTGCATCCAAGCGGATCCATAATGAAAGAGTGATTGTCTGGTAGGGTTCATTGGATTGAAAGTGGATCCGGTCGCTAGGACTTTTGAATTCGAGGCTTCCCTTGGATGGCCATCTACCATTTGTCCACCGGCATCCGACAATGGCCCCGTGGGAGAATTGGTTTTGAAATGAGGCCTGGTTCACTAAGCTACGTTCACGAGGCCCTTGTCCTTCAAAAGTATAGAGGGCCAATATGTCCTCGTCTGCTCGCATCTCTTCGATTAAATATTGCCATTTCTGATGGCGCATTGTCGAATTTTCAAGGGCAGTTTGTGCCAGTTCCGAATATGAAATAAAAGCCATGGAGTTAGCTGGAATTTTCTGAATGCTATTAGGCTGAATGCGAACAGCTTCTCCAGACTGAAGAGATCGCAAAGCTTTTGAATTCTGCTTCATTGGATTTTCATAAATGTCTACTAATCCACTGAAACAATGCACTTCAGTTAAGTGTCCATCTTCCTCAACGTTCATTCCAAATTCTGCTCCTAAGTCAATGACTTCGATTTGAGGTGTTGACACACTAAATCCGCAAGCTTGTGGTGGTACCTGAACTCTGATCCTTCCTTCTCGAAGGATTGCGCTGTTCTCTGAGGTGAGTTCTAAGATTGCAGGTCCTTCAAGGATAACTCTTGCTCCTGAGTAGAACTCTATAGCTGTGATTCCTGATTCAAGAATAATCTCTCCAGAATAAAGAATTCCATTTGTTTTAGTAGGTTGCATTCCGTTATCCACGAAATTTGCACCTACTGATTCCATAAGAATTGCTAGCCCATCATGAGTGATGGATTCAACTTGTGCTGCTTTTGCCTCGGTAGGAGCAATGCTAACGCGCTTATTTAAGAGAAGCGATAAGGAACCTGCGAATATGATAATGGCAGCAGCAGCAGCGAACCATGGCAGAGGCTTCCAGTTCGGAGTGAGTATTTGCTTAGTTGACTGGCCCTTATAAAATCGTGATGTTGATTGTGAAATTTGAATAGGTACCGTAGCATTGCTGATTTCGAGCGGCATTCTAGCTCCTAATTCTAGGTCCATTTGCACACACAATTCAGTGTAGTCCAGATAAAATTCACAGGCTTCTGGATCTCCAGAAAGGATGCTCTCAATGCGCTTTAATTCTTCTTCGTTTGCGACGCCATCATGAAGCTTTGAAATGAGTATTTCGAGCTCTGCAAACCTATCTTCTGATTTTCCCATTATTGAATGTTTTGTCTTATACTTAAAGTCTAATGTGCCTCAACTCGTTTGAAGTGCAGTGAGTGTTTTTTCGACACATAACATTAGGTTGTGACGAATACGGTAAAGAGTTTGTGAAATGGCTCCGACGGTCCTGTCCTGATCAGCTGCGATCTTTTGGACAGAGGCTCCTGGTTTGTATCGTTCTTCTACGAGGCTGCGATGATTGTCAGATAGTTTTAATAGGCAACTTTTTAGAGCCTTGATTCTGTCAGCGGCAGCATCTTTAGCTAAACGTTCGTCATTGCGTTCGGATAGGTAATCAAGGATGTCATCATTAAAGACTAATTTTTCTCTAGCCATTTTTCTTCTAAAAGAGAGAACATGGAAGTAGGCTATTTTACACGCCCATGCGTTGAAGTTTGTCCCTTCTTCAAAAGTGTCTGCCTTTTTCCAAATGGTGATGTTAGTTTCTTGTAGGAGATCCCGCGCTCTGCTGCGGTCAGTAATTAAAGTCAGCAAGTAACCGTACACTGGTCCTTGTGCTCCTGTGAGGAGTCGAACAAACTCTTCAGAATCTGATTTCATAAGTTAAAATTTTTCTAGGTATTCATCAGTATATGTTCAAATCAATAAAAATCTAACTCAAGGTCTACAATCATAATCATTTTTATATTGGTAGCTTTGTCTCATTCGATCATGATAAGGGATGAATGGTAATTAATGAATGAAAGTTAATAATAGAAACCATTTTATATTTTTGATCTGCCTCTTTTGTTTTGTCGGCTATGTGCAGCTGTTAAAGGCGGATGAAAAAATAGACTCAAAAGAACATTGGGCTTTCCAGTCAATAAAACGCTCGTCTGTTCCTGAGGTAGCTGCAGGTGATCCTATTAGATGGTTCATTGCAGAGTCCCTCAATAAAGAAGGAATCGATTTATCTCCATCTGCGGATCGTCGTGATTGGGTCCGTAGGTTGTATTATAACTTGATAGGACTTTCTCCAAGTTACAATGAACTTAGAACATTAAGTGGTGATGCGCGCTCTGACTCTGAACTTTCACGGGACCTAGTAGATGAATTACTTGGTTCGCCTCGGTATGGCGAGCACTGGGCTCGGCTCTGGCTCGATGTTGCTAGATATTCCGATACGAAAGGTTATGCGTATGGATCTGAAGAATTTAATTTTCCACATGCCTGGCTTTACCGTGACTGGGTAATTGATGCTTTTAACAAGGACCTTTCATATAAAAAATTCGTTCTAATGCAATTAGCAGCTGACCTGATGCTTGATCAGGGGCTTTGTGATCGATCTGATTTGGCTGCGATGGGATACCTCACTCTTGGCAGGAGGTTTATCAGTGTCGAACCGGATATTATAGATGATCGGATTGACGTTGTTACGCGGGGTTTAATGGGTCTTACGGTTTCATGTGCTCGTTGTCATGATCACAAGTTTGATCCAATACCTACAAAAGATTATTATGCCCTTTACGGTGTTTTTAAAAGTTCTCACGAAGAGCTCACCGCCCTGGACCTTCAAAAGTCTGGGTCCTTGGTCGAATTAAATAAAAAGAAGGATTCACTGGCTCAAGAATTTGAAAAGAAAGCGCTCGAACTTGAATCGCGATTTCTAGTTCGTGCTGGGGAATATATGTTGGCTTCGCTTAAAATCGAGGAGGTTCCTCCTCCTGATTTTGCAGAAATCATTGAAAAAGATGACCTGAATCCAGCTCAGATTCGTCGTTGGTATGAGTATTTGATTCAGAATGATCGCAAAATGGATCCGGTTTTTGAGCCATGGCTGGCCTTGGCAAAACTCAATGAGAGGACCTTTGCGGAGGAAGCGCCAAAAATTTTAGATGGCCTTTCCGATGCCAATGAACTTGTAATTTCCAAACTTCGTGAGGTGCCTTTAATGAGTATGTCTGATGTGGCCAATTGTTATGCTGAACTTTTACAGTCCGTTGGTAAAATTGCTCAAAGTTCGGTTAATCAGGAACAATTAGTCAATGTTGTTTCTGGTAAAGGGTCACCGATTAGAGTTCCAAGGGATTACATTCATGACGTGGAGTGGTTGTTTGATGAAGGATCCAAGACACCCTTAAAGAAGATGTTGGCGGACATTGAGCGTGAAATTATTAAGCTCGGTAAGGATGCTTCTCATTTTCTTATCCTAGTTGATCGTCCTGTTCCATTAAATGTTAACGTCTTTAATCGTGGTGATTATCCGAACCAAGGCCAGCATGTTAAACGTGGTTACTTATCCATGTTCGGCCAAGGGACCAAGACTAAATTTACTCAGGGATCGGGACGGCTCGAGTTGGCTAGAAAGATTGTTTCAAAGGATAACCCCCTAACGGCCAGAGTCATTGTTAATCGAATATGGAGGTCGCATTTTGGTGAAGGATTGGTCAAAACTGAAAGCGATTTTGGTTTGAGGAGCCGAGCCCCGAGCCATCCTGAACTTCTTGATTTCCTAGCTTCTGAACTGATTGATTCAGGTTGGTCAATAAAACATATTCAGCGACTCATTGCGACTTCTTCAGTGAGTAAAATTCTTTCTTCAACATTTCCTACAAAGGATCCGGAGAATCGTCTCTTGTCTGTTTATCCTCGCAGGCGCTTAAGTTTTGAATCCATGAGGGATACCATGTTGTCTATTTCTGGTGAACTTGACTTGCAGACAGGAGGGCCTCCCAAAGAATTGTTTGGTGGAGGGGCTTCGACGCGTCGTAGTGTTTATGGCAAGATTGATAGACAATTTCTCCCTTCGGTTCTGAGAGTCTTTGATTTTGCTAACCCCGAATTGCATGCGCCTAGGAGATATCGGACGAACGTTCCCCAACAGGCTTTATTTCTAATGAACTCAAAGTTCACCATTGATCGGGCAAAGGCTTTATCTGTTAGGGTTCATAATGATTATCCAGACGGGAATACAAAGTCAAAGATCAATAGATTCTATGAATACGTTTACGGTAGACGACCCCATTCAGAAGAGGTAAATCAGTCTGTTCTTTTCATTGAAAATTCTGAAAATAACGAGAAAGAAAATCAAAGCTTGGCCAAAGCTTGGTCTTACGGATTCGGTGAATTTGATAAGGGTTCGGGGAAAATTACAAATTACAAAGCATTGCCTTCTTTTGACGGCTCTGCCTGGGGAGGTGGATCAAAGTGGCCTGATCCTGCGTTGGGATGGGTCAGACTAACCGCTGAGGGCGGTCATGTGGGTAACAGTGTTAAACATGCTGCTGTTAGGCGCTGGAAGTCTCCATTATCTTCACGGATTCAAATAACAGGATCCATATCGAAGGTCGAAGCGTGCGGAGACGGTATCAGAGCGTGGATTTCAAGTAGCCGGAAAGGATTAATTGCCAATTGGGAGGTTGAATTTGATAAAGAGGAACCCGCTATTATAAAAGATCTAGAAGTGGAAGAAGGAGAGATAATCGACTTTATTGTCGATTGTGGAGAGATGAGCGATTTTTACTGTGATGGATTCCTGTGGGCTCCAGTTATAAAATCCATGGGGGAGGAAATATCCTGGTCAGCCCTGACTCATTTTTCAGGTAAGGGTAATGATAATGTTAGCCTGAGTGCTTGGCAGAGATTTGCTCAAGCATTATTAATCTCTAATGAAGTGATGTTCTTAGATTAATTTTATTTGGCATCGATATGAATTCTTTTCCTTTTGATTCTAGTAGGCGTAATTTCCTGCATCGATGTGGTATGGGGATAGGGGCTCTCGGGCTTGAGGGAATTCTTCAAGCTGACGCAGCAATGAATCCTGTCAGGAATCATTTCCCCATCAGGGCAAAGAGGGTAATTCATTTTTTCCTGAATGGCGGGCCTTCGCATGTTGATACTTTTGACCCGAAGCCTTCCTTAAATAAATATGAAGGAAAGGAATTGCCATTTGGTAAACGCAGAACAGAGCGCAAGACTGGCGCAGCTTTCCCTTCACCTTTTGAATTTAAAAAGTATGGTTCCAGTGGAACAGAATTCAGCAGTATCTTTCCTAAGATTGCGGAATTTGCTGATGACATTGCAGTTATTCGATCGATGAAGGCGGAACTGCCTAATCATGAGCCTTCACTCATGCTAATGAATTGCGGAGACTCGATCCTAAGTCGCCCGAGTGTTGGGTCGTGGGTCACTTACGGACTAGGATCAGAAAATAAAAATTTACCATCATTCGTTGCCATGAGTCCAGGCGGCTATCCAATTAAAGGAGCGCAGAATTGGCAGGCAGGTTTTCTTCCGGGAATTTTTCAAGCGACTTTCATTGATAGTAATCATAATAAAGTCGACAAGCTTATCGAGAATATAAGACCCTTAGGTCAAGACACTAAGTCTCAAAGGAAGCAACTGGATTTCCTCAATTATTTAAATTCAAATCATCTTAAATCAAGAGAGGAAGATCAATTGCTGAATGCAAGGATTCAAAGTTTTGAATTAGCTTATCGTATGCAAATGGACGCGACTGACGCTTTTGATTTAGATCGTGAGCCAAAATACATACGAGATCTTTATGGGCGGCACGTTCATGGAAGGCAGACCCTGATCGCTCGTCGTCTCCTTGAACGCGGAGTTAGGTATGTGCAATTATGGCATGGGGCCGGCCAACCTTGGGATAATCATGATAAGATCAAAGAAAACCATTCAAAGTTGGCCTCTCAGTTAGATTCTCCGGTGGCTGCACTTCTCCAAGACCTTAAGCAACGAGGAATGCTTGATGACACCCTAGTGATTTTCGGGGGGGAGTTTGGCAGAACTCCTACGGTAGAACTCACAGGCAGCGGTAAATCTAAGTTTGGAAGAGATCATAATCCATACGGTTTTAGCATTTGGTTAGCTGGTGGTGGAATTAAGGGTGGTACAGTCTACGGAGCCACTGATGAATTCGGCTTTGAGGCCGTCGAGAACACTGTCACGGCTCATGATCTTCACGCTACAATATTGAGTTTATTAGGCTTTGATCACGAGAGTTTCACTTATAGGTATTCAGGAAGAGACTTTAGGCTAACTGACGTTTCTGGAAAAATTATTAAAGATATTATTTCTTGAGAACTCGTTGATAATCAGTAAGTTATAGGGTAAGTGGAGTTACCCGAAGTGGTATGGATACACATGAAGTGTTGTCACTTTGTTGTCAGTCAGCACTTACACGAATCCATAACCTTAAATACTGAAATAAAATGAAAAAACGCAGTTAAATACAAGTTCCACAAGAAGGATAAGTTCAAAAATGCCTCGTTAGGCACAAAGAACGAGCGTGAAGCCAAGAAGAACAAGAGAGCCTTCGATCTTCGGCTAGACAAAATGGCAGAAGATATAGCCGATAATAACCTTGATGATGAGCTAGTGGAGGTAGCAGGAGAGCTACTGAAGAAGATAACCAGTAGGGGTTTAACTGCCAGATGGCTCGTTAATTTCGCACGTAAAGCCCATCACATTCAATCAGGTGGGGCTAGTACTACCAAGGACTATACTTTGTCGGAATGGATAGATGCCTATCTAGAAAGGCTTCGCAGAGACGTAAAGCCTCAGACTCACGAAAGATATCTAAGCTACGCCCTTCCCTTAAAAGGACTCCGATGCGATCGGAAGGAGTGCAAGAAAGGAGAGGCTTCTACACTTGAGGTAACAGATAGTAAGTTGGAAAAGATATCTAAAAAGCCTCTTCATTTGTTAGAGGCATCGGATATTA
>LWDU01042549.1_pt1 | contig 15494 bp, 12 predicted proteins | sample 727161 | NCBI WGS metagenome assembly LWDU01 (sample SAMN04566230, study PRJNA314399) | hydrothermal vent metagenome | isolation source: deep sea hydrothermal plume seawater | place: Mexico: Gulf of California, Guaymas Basin | collected 2004-07-11 | reverse complement strand
CGATCCACCCATCATCGGCGATCCTGTCGGTCGCGAAGAACTGATGAGTATGCTGGAGCACGAGATGATCGCTTACTCCCCGGAACAACTGATCGAGATCGCCCGCCAAGAGTTCGACTGGTGTCGCAAGGAGATGGTCCGAGCGGCACAGGATCTGGGTTATGGAGACGACTGGCGCAAAGCTCTCGAGCACGTCAAGGAACTCCATGTCGAGCCAGGGAAGCAGCCGGACCTGATTCGTGAGCTGGCTCACGAGGCGGTGGAGTTTCTCGAGCAGAGAGATCTGGTCACGATTCCTGATCTTTGCAAGGAAACCTGGAGGATGGAGATGCTGTCGGCTGCACGACAGAAGACCAGTCCATACTTCCTCGGTGGTGAAACGATCATGGTGGCATTCCCCACCCACGAGATGGAGCACGAAGACAAGCGGATGAGCATGAGAGGGAACAACCGACACTTTGCCCGAGCCACGGTGCATCACGAGTTGATTCCAGGTCATCACTTGCAGGGGTTCATGACCAGCAGGCATCGAACTCATCGGCGCGGTTTCGGCACTCCCTTCTGGATGGAGGGGTGGGCTCTCTACTGGGAGATGTTGCTGTGGGACAAGGACTTTGCAGAGTCCGCAGAAAATCGCGTGGGAATGCTGTTCTGGCGCACTCATCGTTGTGCGCGGATCATCTTCTCGCTCAGTTACCACCTCGGACGGATGAGTGCAGAGGAAGCGATCGATTTTCTGGTCGAGAATGTCGGCCATGAACGAAACAACGCCACCGCAGAGGTGCGCCGTTCAGTCAGTGGTAGTTACGGTCCGCTCTATCAGGCGGCATACATGCTCGGTGGACTGCAGTTGATGGCACTTCACCGGGAACTGGTCGATTCAGGCCAGATGAGCGATCGGGAGTTTCATGATCGGGTGCTGAAGAATAACTCGATCCCCATCGATATGGTTCGGGCGGCCCTCAGCGATGTCGAGTTGAAGCGAAACCATCGACCGACCTGGCACTTTTACGGTGCCGTGGATGAAGGCAAGACGGTGCCCGCCGGAGAGTGAAATTTCCCCGGCGGACACGACCCCGATGTCAGGCTAGCAGTTGCAAAAGAGCGGCTGATAACTCTTGCGGTGGCACCATGCCAGAACCAGATGCACCGCAGAGAGCCCGAAGGCCATCTCCAGGCCATTGGGTTCCACGTAGAGATGATACCCAACGATGTTGACCAGCACCGGACTCAGCAGAATCAGTCCGAAGGCGCTCATCCGACTCGAAGCGATCAACAATCCACTGGCCGCCTGAGTGGCAAAGATCAGGTTGGACATGTATCCACTGGCGGTGATTCCACCCCAGAACGCGCCGGTCGCTTCTGGATTGGTCGGCGGCTGGTCACCCCCGGGTGAAAACCAATGAAAAAACCCATTGAGACCCATCAGGATGAAAAATCCACCGTAGAGTCCTTGCAGGATCAAGATCCAGATCGGTTGCCCTTGTTTGGCTAGACCTTCTTTATCAGTCATCCGTACTCCTTTTCGCTGAGGTTGGGAGAGCCAATCTACCGGAATCGCTGAAGTTTCTACCGCAAAATATCAACATTGTGTCGTGGTATTTCGGGGTAGTTCGACCTGGTTTCTACAGGTTACCCTCCCCCGGAGGGTAGGGTAACCATAGGATACCTGCTGACGGAGGACCAAATGAATCGATGGATCATCTGCACCTGCACTCTTTTCTGTGCCGGTATCCAGGGGCGAGCACAAGAAGCTGGAGAAGCCCAGGTGGGAGGTTGGAGACTGGCCGATAGCCCCAGCGCCTACCTGCGGGAACATGCGGAGAATCCCGTCGAATGGTATCCCTGGGGGGAAGAGGCATTCGAGCAGGCGAAGAAACTGGATCGTCCCATCTTCCTGTCGATCGGTTACTCGTCATGCCACTGGTGTCATGTGATGCGGCGGGAGTCCTTCTCCGATCCCGCGATCGCTGCGTTCATGAACGAGAATTTCATCTCCATCAAGGTCGACCGAGAAGATCTTCCTCACGTCGATGATGCCTACATGGATGCGGTGAGGGCGATGACCGGTGGAGGGGGTTGGCCGCTCTCGGCATTCTTACTCCATGACTTGAAACCGTTCTTCGGTGGGACCTATTTTCCGCCGCGAGCACGGTTCAATCGACCTGGATTCATCGAGTTGCTCGGTTCCATCTCCAAGGCCTGGAGTGAGGATCGGGAACAGATCAGCGACAGCGCAGGAAAACTGAATGCCCACCTGTTGGATCGGGCGAAGCGCAGTTTTGATGGTATTGAAGCGCAAGGGTACCTCGCTGGAGGGATCGATGGCGCTGCCAGGAGTTACACCGCGGATCCTGCCGGCTTTGGTAAGGCTCCACGCTTTCCCAACCCCAGATTGCTGCAATTTTTGATCGGCGAGGGAAAGATGCGTGGCGATCAAGCCTCCATCGATCGAGGAGTTTCGGTGCTCTACGCGATGGCCAACGGCGGGATCTATGACCAGGTGGGTGGCGGGTTCCATCGCTACAGTGTCGATGCCCAGTGGCAGGTGCCGCACTTCGAGAAGATGCTCTACAACCAGGGATCGCTGGCGGAAAGTTACTTCGAGGCGGGGAGGATCACCGATGATCCACAACTGACCGCAGTCGGGGTCGCCACCTGCGATGCCTTGCTGGAACAGTTCATGCTCCCCGATGGAGGATTCGCAGGCTCATGGGATGCGGATTCTGGAGGGGTGGAGGGCTCTTACTACGTCTGGACTCCAGAGCAGGTGAAGGAAGTGGTGGGTGAGGATTCGACCCCCCTCATCTGCAAGGTTCTGGGGATCTCCGAGAAGGGCAACTTCGAGGGGGGAGAGGCGAGCGTCGCTCGCAAGGCGATGTCGATCGAGCAGGCGGCAAGGTCACTGTCGATCGATTTGAATCAGGCGGTACAGAAATTTGTCGCGGGAGTGGCCCTGATGAAGGGCCATCGTGCGCATCGAGTGGCGCCCAAACGAGATCCGAAGGTGGTGCTGGGCTGGAATGCACTCGCCATCTCGGCGCTGGCACGTGGCGCGGCGCTGCTGGATTTGCCTCGATTCCGTCAGGCGGCGGTGGCAGCCTACTCCTCGATGAAGGGAACCTTGGTCCTGGAAGATCAATTTCAGAGGCGTCGAGACTATCCCGATGGAATCTCCTCCCGCGATGGTGGGGAACAGGAGACGGCACAGGTCTCCGGCAACCCCGCAACCCTTCAAGATGCGGCGTTATGGATGAAATGTTGTCTCGATCTCTACGATGCGACCTTCGAGGTCGAATTCGTGGCCGAGGCGATCCGTTCCTGGCGAGTGATCCTCAAGGAGTTCGGTCCGCTCGAGGCGGACGGTGGTCTGTTCGAGGCTCCAGCGGGAGCCGAGGTGTTGCTCGGGCGGAGACAGGAGTTCTTTGATGGTGCGATTCCGTCGGGCAATGCCACCGTGGCACGAACCTTGTTACGTCTCTACGAGTTGACCGGGACCAGCGAGTACCGCGAGGCGGGGGAACACATCATCGCTGCAGGATTGCGCTCGATTGGACCCTATCCGACCGGTTCGGCAGAATTGCTTCTGGCGGTTCAGGCGATGTCGCGTGCGGCTCCGGCGGTCGCAGTGGTCGGAGATCCGACAGCAGTGGAAACCCGAAACCTGATCGATGCCGTGACCCATTCCAAGGTGCCCTTTCCGATCGTGGCACTGCGATCGCCCGGAGAGAAGGGGGATCGGGCAGCTGAAGTGGTCGCGCTGCTGGCGGATCGAGGGCTCCTCGAAGGAGAGCCGTGTGCCTATCTGTGTGTCCATCAGCAGTGTGATCTTCCCACTTCCGATGTCGGTGCTCTTTCACTGAGGCTGGAAGAGATCGCACGTGAGAATGAGGAAAAGACTCCAGAGGAACAGGTCACTCCGGCTGAATCGGATCCCACCAGCGATGCGGTGGAGAAGAAGGAACCGAAAGGCTCTCGTTGAAAACGGCTGCCCCCAAGCCACTAGAGAGCCTGGATCGATGAACATTCAGCTGGTCGTCGACGCCGACGGGTGTCCCGTCAAGGATGAGGTGGTGAAGGTCGCGAAGCGCCTCGATCTCTCGGTGATCTTTGTCGCTAACCGCCAGATGCGAATCCCCAACGGACCCAGATGTCGGCTCCAGGTGGTGGCCGCTCTGTTCGATGCGGCTGACGACTGGATCGCAGAAAACTGTAACGAGAAGACGGTGGTGGTCACCGGAGATATTCCGCTGGCCGCACGCTGTGTTGCCGTGGGTGCTGAGGTGGTTTCTCCCCATGGCAGGATCCTCGATGAGGAGTCGGTCGGGGAAGCGCTGGCGCGTCGAGACCTGGCGACCCATCTGCGAGATCTTGGATTGCCCACCTCGGGGCCCTCTCCTTTTGACCATCGCGACCGCTCCGCATTTCTCCAGGCACTCGATCGAGTGATCCAGGGAGTGTCTCGGCGACTGGGCCAATCTGGGTCCTGATCGACCGATCTAACAGCTTCCAGGGCTTGTCGTGCAGTCGATGCTATCGGCGGTCGGGTCGATTCCGCAGCCAGTGTATGGGTCCATGGGTGGTGGCCCACCGGTGAAGAGGTGGCTGAGGATGACGATGGCATCTGCGAGGTTCAGAGTTCCATCATCATTGGTATCGCCACCGTCGAGGCAACCGGGTTCGGTTCCACTGGTGAACAGATAGCTGAGCAAGCTGATTCCATCGCTCAGATCCATCGTCCCGTCATCATTGAGGTCTCCGCGGAGGAAGAGGGGATCGCCGCTGGGGTAGATGATCTGACAGGAAACAAATGCCAGCACGAATTCCACCGAAAAAGCATCCATGACACCATCGCCATCGGTGTCCACGTCGGGATTGACTCCCAGGAATCCGAGGACCTGTGTCAGTGTATCGTAATTGAAGGGGAAACCATCGAAGGGCGCTGGAGCGGGAATGGCATCGAAGATTGCCACCGGAATGGCTGCCGCGATGGCTGGAGTGATCAGCGATGATCCACCTACCGCAATGGTGCCCTCGAGTATCGTACCGGGAATCACCAGGCCACCGCCCAGGTCCAGGTCAGCGGGTCCAGCGATCAGCAACCCGTTGGTGATCGATCCTGGTGTGAAGACTGTCAGTGGTTGGCCGTCAGCATTGAGGCCGAGGGGGTCGACCTGGAACAGGTTGTCACCATCGAAGTCATTTCCAGGGTCACCATCTTGATCGAGACCTGGGAACGCAGCGACTGCGACTTCCGGGTCGTTCTGCATCGACAGATCATCGAGATTCTGGACCTCGAGCAGGTTGCGGATCCCGCCGCTATCAAATTGATCCTGGAGCACGGGGTTGAGCAGGTCCGCCACCGCTCCCAGTTCGCCGCCGACGATCTCCACCCCGGATGCGACGAAGGCGGTCTCGATCGGTTCTCCGGCCGAGAGGGCAGTACTGGTCAGTAGTATCAGGACGAATAGAGCCGGAATTCTGATCATGGGAACCCTCCACCGGCCATCTACTGGGATGCGCCTGTGCTCCCATTCTACCCGTCTCAGGTGGAAGGCCAACAGGGGCTCGTACTGGATACCAGCACTGATACGATGGTGGATAGAATCCCAGGAGGTGTTCAGGATGCCAAGAGTAGGCTATTGGATAATAATTGTGGTGCTGACCGTATCCCCGATGTCAGCGGCGGAGATTCCATTCATCCGTGGAGATGCCAATGTCGACGGTCGGGTGAATCTCGCCGACGGGATCTGGTTGCTCCAGTACCTCTATCTCGGCGGTCCCGCCTCGGAGTGCATCGCTGCGATGGATGCCAACGCCGATGGGGATGTGGATCTCGCAGATGCAACGGTGGTGATCGGTTTCAGATTGCTCGATGGTCGGGCTCCCGACTATCCCTATCCCTACTGCGGAATCTCCGCCATCGGAGATTGTGAAAGTTATCCGGTCTGTCCGCCGATTCCTGAAGTGACCGTGACCCGAGATGAACTGGGAGTCTGGTTCATCGAGGGGGGCGATCAGTATCAGTTGTATGAAGCCTTCGGCTACGAGGTCGCTACCGATCGCCTCTGGCAGAGTGAACTCTTCCGCAGGCTTTCATCGGGCAGACTCACCGAGATCCTCGGTGCGGGTCAACTCAATACCGATATCGCCATCAAGTTACTGGGGTACTCCGACCAGGAGATGCTGGATGGTTTCGAAGGAGTCTCTGAACTTGGAAAAGTAGTGGTGTTGGGATACATCGATGGAATGAATCGTAGGATCAAGGAAGTGATTGCCGATCCTGACCTGCTTCCCTATGAGTTTCATCAGCTGGGTATCCTGCCAGATCCGTGGACGATTCAGGATGTGATGGCACTACAGGTCACCTTGTTGAGGAATTTCGATTCGGAGGCGCTCGCAACTCATCAACTGGACAATGCACTGTTGCTGGCAGAACTGATCGATCAACATCCCATCGACGGTGGAGATATGTTCGATGACCTGCGCTGGCTCGATGATCCTGAGGCTCCGACGATGATCCCTCCAGAGGACTTCGCGATTCCGTTCCAGGGTGAATCCCCGCCGGCTCAGCCATTACCTCAGCAATATCAGATTGAAAACTTGAGAGCGCTGAGAGACCGAGTCGAAGATGTCTTTGGCGGTACCGCCCAGCGTCTCTCCGACCTGGGCTCGCCGATTCGCCTCGGGAGTTACGCATGGGTGGTTTCGGGAGATCATACAGATACGGGCAATCCGATCCTCTACTCCGGGCCGCAGATGGAATTCAGTGCGCCCGGCATCATCGTGGAGGGATCGCTGAGGGGTGCAGGAATCGATGTTTCTGGTATGGCCCTGGCAGGTTTGCCTGGAATCATCATCGGACGCTCTCCGCGCCACGCCTGGTCAGGTCAGGTGGCCCACACCCATACCGTCGATATCTACCTCGATGATGTAGATGACCTGTTCCTGCACCGGATCGAGACGATACCGCTGGGTAACAACCAGTTTCTCGACTTGCCGGTCTACCGCACCCAGCACGGTCCGGTGGTGGCACCATTGATCCTCGATCCCTCCTCGGTGGATGGGCCCGTGGCGAGCTGGAAGTACTCCCACTGGGGCAAGGAGTTGAACACCATCGATGTGAATCTCGATTTCATGATGGCGCGTAACATCGATGACTTTGGCGATGCGATGGATCGATTCTGCGTCGGACTTCACGTCTGTTACGCCGATCGTAGAGGGAACGTGGGCTACTGGATGGCGGGCCTGGATCCCGTGAGGAACGCAGATGCCGATCCACGTTTACCGCAACTCGGCGATGGAACGATGGAGTGGACCGCGCCGGTCACCTACAAGCCGCGCAAGACGATCGAGAATCCCGATCGAGGCTGGATCGGCGGCTGGAACAACAAGGCGGGGGGAGGAGCAGCGGGTGGGGCGAATCCGGGTCATGCCTACGGGCGTTTCCATCGGGCGCATGCGATGCAAGATCGAATCGCAGCTGCCATCGAAGAGGGGCCTCTCAGCTTCGAGTTCATCCGTGAACTGGCCCCGACCATCAGTGCGACCGATTGCTGTAACCTCGGATCCAGCGGGGGGAACCGCTGGTTCTTCGTTCGAGACGCCTTTGTCGCAGCGGTCGAGTCGGATCCAGATCCGGATCGACTGGATGCCTTGGCCCTGCTCGGAGAGTGGGATGGTTACTTCATCGGGGGTGGACCGTCTGCTTGGACCACTGCAGAAGTGGAGGCTGATGCTTGGACCTTACAGGACCAGTGGATCCGCCGAGTACTCGAGTTGACCTTCGAGGATGAACTGGATACGGAGAGCCTTCAGTGGAATCAGCAGGGAATCAACCTGCTCTTCAATGTGTTGATCCGAGGATTACCCGGATCCGATACCGTGCTGCAGAATCGGATCGACTGGTTCATGAATCGTGGGACCACACAGAAACCGACCCACGCCGCCGGGATCATCGTACAGGCACTCGATGACACGCTGGCCCAACTGGGCTCGAGGCCATGGGATCATCCCAGGGCCAACATCAGTTTCACCGGGCAGGTCGTGGGAGAGGTCTGGACCACACCTTGGCTCGATCGCTCGACCTACACCCAGGTGGTCGAGGTGGGACCGCAAGGGCCGGTCAGAATCGAATCGATGATTCCTCTGGGCCAATCCGGGATGATCTATCAGGGACCTACCGGCGAACCTCTCTTCGATGAGTTCTATTTCGGCTTCACCGAAATCTTTGACGGTTTTCAACCGCGGTCGTTTCCTACCTTTGAGTCAGACCCGTAAGCAGATGGCACTTCTGTCAGGAATGGAACCAACGATACTGCGCAGTCCCGCGCTCCATCCCGGTATATAATCGGATCATGAATATCTCGCAGGTCCATCCTCGCCAGGGCGCTGGTCGCTGGCTTTGTACCTTGATGATCTGTGCATCCCTCAACGGTACAGGGTGTCACGGAGCCTATCTGTTATCGAATGGAAGTGCGGTGGTGCACAGCATCGCCACCTCGATCCCGATCGAGCAGTTGTACAACGATCCGGATCTATCTCCTGAAGCACGGTCGCGGTTAGAGACTTTGCCTGAGTTACTCGAGTATGCACGGCACAGAGGTCTACGAGTCGGGGGCGCGTACCGCAGGGTGGAATCGACCGAGAGACCTGCGAGCTGGATCGTGGCTGCAGCGGATCCGGTGACGGTGACTCTTCACCGCTGGAAGTTTCCCATCGTCGGTGAGGTTCCCTACAAGGGATTTCGATTTCGCGAGCATGCTGTGCGGGAAGCGAAGTTGCTGTCGGATCAGGGCCTGATCGCCGAGGTGCTGCCGGTTTCCGCCTGGAGTAGCCTTGGCTGGTTTCCCGAACCTCTCCCATCCTCTCTGCTCGAACTGGCCGAGCATCGATTCGCGACCACCGTGTTGCATGAACTGGTCCACCGAACGATACACATCTCCGGCGAGTCCGATCTGAACGAGGGGCTGGCGACCTTTCTTGGATCGAGGCTGGCCGAGGAGTGGTTGATCTCACAGCACGGCGAAGTGGCGGAAATATTGACCCGACATCGGAGTCGAGAGCGGGATGAGATGCGCCTCAATCAACTTCTCAGGGAGTTGCAGCAACAACTCCAGCAAGGAGATCTGGAGCGGGAGATCGCTCGCTTTCGACAACAACTGGCAGATCAACCGTGGGAGCAGTTTTCGGGGCAGGAACTGGCGAAATCCTCCTGGACCCTGCCGAGGATCTTGCTCGCCAAGGTGTATGACCCGGGGCGCATGCCTTGGAGTCAATTATGGCTAGAATCGGCCGAAGACGTCAAAGTACTGGGGAATCGAATCCGTCAGGAAATCTCTGGAACCTGGGTCGGCAGACCTTCGTTGGAACGATATAGAAGGGATGTAACCGAGCCAGATCTTCAGCGATGGCCATAACGGTGGTCATTTCGGGTCATGGAGGCCATCCAGGCGTTTCGACGCCAACATGGAGAGCCGTTTCTGACTCACTTCTGACTCACTACAGCACCTTTTCTTTTGGACCCCTACCCGCGTGAAAGGAGGACCCATGAGTGAAACCAAGAACATGGGAAACATGGATCTGTTCGAAGAGATCACACTCCCTCACATGGATGACGTATTTCGATTCGCCATGGGACTGTCGAAGAATTGTGCTCAGGCGGAAGATCTGGTCCAGGAGACTTACATCAAGGCATTCAAGGCATTTGGTGGCTTTCGAACCAACAGTAATGCCAAGGCATGGTTGTTCAGGATCTGTAAGAATCAGTTCATCGATGGCTACCGACAACGAGCTCGTCGGCCTCACCACGGTGGCGAAGTCGAGGAACTGGCAGTCGATCCGGTTCGGCACTCGATTGCGGTTTTCGAGCGGCAGGGGATTGAGAATCCGGAAACTTTTCTCGACCTGTTCGGAGACGAGGTCAATCGTCATCTGAGGGAGTTACCCGAGGTCTACAGCCGGGCCCTGCTGATGTGTGATGTGAATGGACTCAGTTATGAAGAAATCTCAGAGATTCTGGATGTGCCGATTGGTACCATCCGATCAAGGATTTCCAGAGGCAGGGCGTTCTTGAAGGAACGCCTGGAGGACTACGCTGAAGAACTTGGCTATGGGCGCCAATGATACAATCTTCTGGTGCTGATCGATCGAGATACTGATCAGGACACTGAAGATCTGGGCATGAAAGACGAGGACCGATGAACGATTGCATTCGATTCAAGGACAAACTGCATGAATGGGTCGACGGTGAGTTGGTCGATGGGGACGCCGATGAGGTCGACCTCCATCTCACTCTCTGTCCCGACTGCGCCGATACCGCAAGGGCCATCGAGCACATGAAACTACTGGTCCAGGCCAAGGCTCGTCCTGCTCGGGTTCCACAGGGTCTTCAGGAAAAGGTACGTCAGGCGATCACCATTGAATCCTCTCGTGAGTCCTATCGAAGGCGATGGACCGGCCGAAAACTGATTCCCTTCGCCACCGCCGCTGCAATCCTTCTCGTGATCTTCTCCTCCCTCAATCCATTTTCCACCAGCCCACATTCAGAACTTCAGGCCAGCGTCGGTGATTTCGTCTTTGATTCACATCTACGATCGATCCATGGAGATGATGGCCCGAAGTGGTTCTTCGAGGGTGCCGAGAGTGCTGCGGCCAGGATTTCATCGGAACTGGCAGTCTCTTCGGTAAACTTGCCCAATCCTGAAGGCTCTTTGCGCGGCGTTTCTTTTCTCCAGATGGGAGATCTTCGGATCGCCAAGGTTTTTTATCAGATGGGGAGCGATTGCCTCTCCATCTTTGTCATACCCCGGGGGCCAGATGTCCAGGACGGTTGCCTTTGCATCAAAAAAGGTAGTTCCTTTGCAGTCTATTGTGTGCCTGGAGAATCGGTCTGTTATCTGTTTGCTACCACCCAGGATGCGAAGCAATGCCAGGATTGGTTTCGATCCTGTTGCTGCGAAGATGAAACACCCGCTGAAAACCCGCTGGGCTGAAACAGAGTCCGCCCAACCGGTCCCGGAAGTTCTGAGCTTCGCGGGAGGTCTCTCGACCGTCGCCCCTCCTGATACCCCTCAGGAAGCCGCCACCCCGAAATAATGCAATGTTGATAAGGTATAGGCGAGCCGGGACTCGAACCCGGACCCTCGAACGAGGAGGGGATTTTAAGTCCCCCGCGTCTGCCAGTTCCGCCACTCGCCCCCCCCCCGGAGAATGATCCCTTACCCACATCAGAGCAAGTCTCTCTCCGAATACTGGTGGTTTTCTATCCTTCCGGATATGCTATCGGTCGCCTAACCCCTCGTGCGGAAGGAATTCAATGTCGATGATCCAGTCGAAGACAGTTCTGCGGCCTTTCCTCTGTTTCCTGGCACTGCTCATCTTCTCCGGGTGCGGAGCGGGTGGAGCGGGGCTGATCCGCTTGAGGGCTGAGAACTGGCAACCCACCCCAGGTGGATCGATCCAGGCATCCGATCTGGCCAACCCCGGATCCGTGGTGGATCTCGATGGTGTTCTGGGACTCGATGGCGAGGAGACCTTCTGGGTCTATGGGGTCGAAGCGGACATGGGAGTCGGAACCTACGAGATGACCGAGATCAGTTTCACCGGTAATGGCTCGACGACCCTCGGTTCTGCGATCGATTTTGGTGGGACCACCTTTGGCTCTGGTACCACTCTTGACAGTGCGCTGGAAGCCACGGTCACGACCTTCCATAGCAAGGGTGCCTTGCTTGGAGTTGGTCCGGTGATGTTGAAGTACATCTGGGGAGTGGACCATCTGGTGTTTGATACGACACTGACTGGAACCAATCCGGTAAATCCGGTAATTGGGGGTGGTGCCGAAGTAGTGTCTGCCCATCGAGGCATCGATGAATGGGTTCCCGCCTTTGGACTCGGGGCGCAGTTCGCCATGCCGATCGGAAACGACTGGAGTCTTGAACTCGATGGAGAGTTGTCGGGCCTGTGGATCAGTTATGGAGACATCGATGGCACCTACGAGGGGCTGACGCTGCGCGGCGGGATCCGCCAGGGATCTGGAATCTTGTTCGGCGCCGGCCATCGTTCTCTCGTCATCGACGTCTCCGATGACGGCACTGGAACCAGCGCTGATATCGACCTGGGGGGCAGTTTCCTCTTTGTTGAATGGGCGTTTTGATCCGGTAGCAATCGCATGGCTCGGGGGGTATCGGGTTTGAGCCGAGTGTTTGAGCCGAGTGTGATCGGTCGGTCGATTCGGTCGCAGGAGTGAATCCCGAGGTCTACTTTCAACGAGATTCAGTGGGATCCGTCGCCCAGCTGCTGTGGAGGCTCTCTGGAGAAGGGGGATCATTCGTCAGGATGTATCTCATTCCTCGCTGCCCCGGAAAGGAATCACAGATGCGATTGATCCTCTTCGCCCTGGTCTTCACTCTCACGGCTCTTTGCTCGAATCGGTCCCTCTCGCAGGACTCATCTGGCCAGGAGATCGAGAGGATTCAGCACTCCTTCTTCGTCGCAGGGCCGAGCTTCACCGGCATCATCGATGAGGACGGAAAAGAGCTCTGGAACTCAGGAGTTGCTGGCGCTCGTGACGGCTTCGTCTTGAAGAATGGCAACGTGTTGATCGCGTGGGGAACAGAGGTCAAGGAGCTGACGCGCGAGCATGAGCTCGTCTTTCATTACAAGAAGTCGGCAGAGAATGCAGAGATCGGCACCTGTGCACGCCTCGCAAATGGCAACACCTTGATCACCGAACTGGGCGTGAAGCCGAGGCTGCTCGAGGTGAACCGGAAGGGTGAAGTCGTGGTGGAGGTTGCGCTCCAACCAGAGACGGACAACGCTCACATGCAGACCCGCATGGCGCGCAAACTCGCCAATGGCAACTACCTCGCACCCCACCTTCTCGCTTTCAAGGTGAAGGAGTACTCACCGGCAGGGAAGGTGCTCCAGGTCTTCAAGACCGACCTGGAAGAGCTCGGTGGAAAGGCCGCAGAGAACTGGCCCTTCACCGCGATTCGTCTTGCGAATGGCAACACGCTGGTCAATCTGACTCATGGCAACAAGACCATCGAGATCAACGCGAAGGGGGAGGTGGTGTGGAAGATCTCCAATGAGGACTACGAGGACGACCCCTTCGCAGATCCATGCGGTGCTCAGCGGCTCCCCAACGGCAACACCGTGATCGCGAGCTATGCCGCTGGCCCGGACAAGGTGAAACTCTTTGAGGTGACCCGTGACAAGCAGATCGTCTGGCGCTATATGGGGCCGCATCGGGTGCATCATTTTCAGGTGCTGACGACCAATGGAGAGGCTCTCAAGGGACCGCTGCTGAAGTGAGCTGCTGCCAGGGAGTGCTGCCATCACGATTGCGTGCGCCCATCTCGCGCGACGCAGGGGCTTTTAACGAGTCATCGACAACGAGTCATCGACCACGAATCATCGACCACGAATCATGGACAACTGGAGTAACTTCCGCAATCGAGACCATCGGTGGTGGGATCGGCTCCGCAATTGAGTCCAGGAGCCGGCATCGCCGCGCCGCCCGAGAAGAGGAAACTGAGTTCGAAGACTGGATCGCTGATGTCAAAGGTACCATCATCATTGGCATCGGTGGAATCCGCACAGGTGGCAGCGGTCGATCCTGAGAAGAGGATTCCCAGTGACAGAACGGGATCTCCGATGTCCACTGCACCATCGGCATTGCTGTCTCCTCTACGGAAACTCACTTCTGGACAGCTGTCGAGGATTCCATCGCCATCGGCATCCCCACCCATGAGCAAGATCTGCTCCAGATCCCACACACCATCCGAGTCGCAATCTTCCAGAGGATCGAGGTACGCCGTTCTCAGAGCCGCAAGATCTGCAGCGTCGACATCTCCATCCGCATCGAGATCGCTGACGGCACAGGGAGAATCTGCATCGAAGGAACCGGGAGCATCGCCGCGATGTACCCATCCCCATTCATATCAAACTCTGCTCTTCCCAGTGAGGCGAGAAATGCGCCGACTTGAGCCTGCTCGGTGGGGGTCAATTGCGAGTAGTTGAAGGATGCGGACGATCCCTCGCCGAAATGCCAGGCGACGGCATCGTCGATTCCTTGCTGGAAAGTCTGGACCTGAACCCGGCCATCGTGAAGGAACTCTCCTCGAATGCGCAAACCCCAGAGTGGAGGGGTCTTCATCTCGTAGTCGAGAGCATCTCCCTGGACGATTCCGTCGCCCAATCCCGCCATATCGTGGAGCAGGAAGTCGCTGTACGGTCGGAAAGTGATCCCCGAAAGAGCCGCTTCAGGAGCGGTTCCGCTGACGTACTCGGAATTGTGGCAGCTGGCACAGCCGATCGAGTTGAAGATTGTCTCGCCGCTCATTCCGCTCCTTGGCGTCTGGGGAGGAGGGGCCAGGTAGCGCTGGAAGTCGGTGATCCGTTCGACGAACAGGATACCATCGACGAGTGGCTCTTCTGGATCGGCGACCAAATCGCATTGCGCCAGCAAGTTTGCGTCACCGTTGGGTGCATTTTCAATTCCGACGATGGAATTGGTGATTCCCATCTCGTTGAGGGTGGCATCTCCACTGAAAGAAAGCAGAGTAGCGACCTGTGCCTTCCAGCCGAAGCGTCCTACCGTCAGTGGAGCCAGCGGATCCTCCAGTAGACCGACCATGTGGGCGACACCTCCGTTCGATTGAAGAGCCAGAAGATCCGCTTGAGGGATCGCTTCAATCAGACCTGCGCCGAGAATCGATGGAGTGGTTCGTTCGATGACGATGGTGGCATCGACAGGGATGCTTTCCAGGCAGTCATCGGAGATGGCATTGGCTTGCAGCAGTGAGCCCCCTTCCGAAGCGAGGGGATCAAACGGTTCGCCCTTGTCGGTGGAGCCAAAGCGGGTCACCTTGATCGATCCCGATCCGCCGATGGGAAGAGAGTGGCAGGAAGCACAGGAATCCTGGTTGAAACCAGGGCCCAGTCCCGTTTCTGCGGTAAAGGTGCGCTGGAATTCAACTTTTCCCGCGAGGAAGCGCTCCATCTGAGATGCGGTCAACCCATCGATGGGCTCTCCCACCCGAGGCTGGAGCGTTTGTCCTTCCACTACAAGAGGTGCAATTACCAGCAGCAGCAGTAATCCCTGCTTCGCCAGTGACAAGAGAATGCCCTTACTCCTGTAGCCTGATTTTTCAGTTCTATTTTTCATCACTGATCCCCGAATTTCTGTCATCTATCGATTTCATAATTCCCGCAACTTCACATCGCATTATTCCACAGGCAGGAGCTCCGATCAGACTCCCAACGAAGGAGCCTGGTGGCAGCAACTGCCGATCGCACAGTATTGATCAGGACCGCTCGAGTCCCGGACCGTTGGACCCAGAGGAGAGCCCTTGCCGATCGCATCTTCAGCGATCGGCAAGAGTTCCTTCCACCAGCCCAGCTTGAGCAGTGGTCAAAGGTGCAGCGCCATAGGTATAGCGCTGGGTACCCTCAACTCATCCCCTCGAATACCTAGGGGCATCCAGTCAAAC
>LWDU01036425.1_pt1 | contig 15494 bp, 13 predicted proteins | sample 727161 | NCBI WGS metagenome assembly LWDU01 (sample SAMN04566230, study PRJNA314399) | hydrothermal vent metagenome | isolation source: deep sea hydrothermal plume seawater | place: Mexico: Gulf of California, Guaymas Basin | collected 2004-07-11 | reverse complement strand
GGGATGGCTGCTTCGACGTGTCAACTGCCTTCTCGATCAGCCCTATGTGAGCGAAGGTTTCCAGCTGAGAAGCCGTACTGCCGTCGTAGTTGTGGTTCCTGGCCAGTTGAGAGGTATTAAAAGCCAGTGCCGGCCCGGACCATCTGTTGTGACATCGTTGGCACTCGGCACGGCCGGAGAACCGCCACGTCTGCTGCCGCACTCCGTGAATCGCAGCCGAGTCCTGGATTTCGAACGTGTGTTCCGCGCCGGATGCGTCAACCAGAGTCGCGTCAGTCTGTTCGTCATTCCATTGATATGTGTACGGCATCAACTCAACGCCATCGAAGTGCAGAATCTGCGTTTCGATTCGGCGACGGGTGGTGGGGTCTCCCTGCTGCATATCCAGCGACAACGTCTTCACCAGCACCGTATCTTCCGGAAACTTCCACGCGGTGTCTTCGGCCTTGATCGATAAGTTGTTCGGCACGGCCACGAATCGTTCGGCGACAGCATGATCCGCCCAGGGTTCTGCGTTGATCGAGTACGGGATGACCCCGGGAGACGGCGTGAGATCAGTCATCGAAGAAAACAGACCGCTTTCACTAAGTTGGCGCGGAAACGTGCTCGATTCCCCCAGTCGCGGATTCGGCGCAAGTCGGTGGATTGTTCCATCCGTGTGATCCAGCAACAGCAACTCGCCGTCGTGCAGTTCACCAAAGCCAACGACCCGGTGAGTTGTGTCCGCCAATTCCCGGTGGTCGACAACCTTGCCATTTTCGTACCGGAAGCCCCAGAACTTTCCCGTGTCGTAATCACTGTAAATGTGAGTTCCGTAGAGTTCTTTCAGTCGTGTGCCGTAATATGTGGCGCCTTCGGTGATGGACGACGATTCAGAATGCTCATGGTCCACTATCGGCGGTAAAACGGGAGTCGGCCCGCGAGCCCACTCCGGATGCGTGGAAGCCCGACCTTCCATGACCGCCCAGCCGTAGTTTCCGCCGCGTTCAATGCGATACAGCATCTCCCACAGCTCCCACCCGACATCGCCGACCCACAGATCGCCGGTTTTTCGGTCGAAGCTCATTCTCCACGGATTGCGCAATCCGTACGCCCATACTTCGCCACGGGCGCCGTCCGTAGCCACGAACGGATTGTCAGCCGGGATGCGGTAATGATTGTCGCCGTCGTGGTGATCGACGTCGATACGCAGAATGGACGACAGCAGGTCGCCGATGTCCTGACCCGTCCTGTGTATATCCGGCGGATTCGCCGGACCTCCGTCGCCTGTCGAAATATAGAGAAAACCGTCCGGACCAAACTTCAGACAGCAACCGTTGTGACCTCCCGACAACCATGTCACCAGCGTTGTTTCGCTCGCCACGTCGATTCGCGGTGGATCGGTGTCTGACATTCGAAATCTCGCGACATGCGTTCCGTTATCCAGATTGGGCTTCCTGACGTAACAGACGTAGCAGTAGCCGTTGTTCTGAAAGTCCGGGTGAAACGTCAGTGCATAGACCTGCTTCGCGTCCGGCAGCTCTTTGGCAAAGTCGACAACCAGATCTGTTTGCGTGACATCGGGATTGTTGGCGAAGGAAACGATTTTTCCCGATTGTTCCACGACAAACAGGCGATCGCTGCCCGGTGCCATCGTGATGTCCAGACACTGATTGAACTTGAGCGCTGGGAAAACCGGTTCGGTCACATAAGGAAGCGGCGGTTCTGGTGATCCATTGATCCGGGACGTTGTCCACGGCACTCGCTGCTGAATACCAACATCTGCCGGGTCAGCCGCTGCGCTGCAGCGTGATAGTGCAAGGCAGTTACAAAGAATGATCAGCCCGGTGATAATTCTCGTGACGTGGTCCACGGCAATTGGCGTAAAACGATATCGGCGACGGTGAGTTGAATGAGACATACACATCGTATTCTGTTGTTGATCCGCGTCCTGTTGTCAGAGGCCTGGCGCCAACAGGTTACAGGGCTAAGTAAGCTAATGTCAAAGACAAGGCGAATCCTTAAGGCAGTGTGACGTCCCAGACTTTGGTGCGGCGGGACTCTCCTTCCGGACCCCCCACTCTGAGCGTCACCACGAATTCGCCTGTTTTCTTGTAATTATGGACCGGATGACGTTTCGTAGACATTGTTCCGTCACCGAAATCCCAGTGCCACGAGTCAATGTTCCCCGTGGATCGATCCCGAAAGGCGACAATGCGGTCCTTACTGCTGAGGATCTCAAACGACCAGTTTCCCTCAACGGGTTTGCGGAGGTTAATCTCAATGGGCATAAGACGGAATGCGACAAGGTCTGATGCATCGCCATACATCGTCGTTCTGTGCGACAGGTTCCAGAACGCGGAATACCGTTCTGCGTCCTCGTCGTCGTAATCCAGGACGGCCCACGACATACCGATCACTTTGTTTTCTTTCAGCGTCGTCTGAACGGCGTGGGAGCGATCCGGCGGGGCGTGATCAAACGGAGTCACGAAGAACTCGAGTACCAGTTTTCCACTTTCGCCATGTTCAAAGTTGTAGTTGTACGCAGCGTTGGCGAACGGCAGATCCTTGATCCATGGTTGAGATCCCCAAACCATCGCCCAGTCTTTCCCTACAGCAGGAGTAAAGATGTGATAGTTCTGTGCATGGACGCCATGGAACAGAAAATAAGTGTCCGGATTGTTTCGCAGCTTGATGTTGGGATGCATCTGCCGAATCAGAGGGCCTCCGGATAAGTCGCCGTCAATGACGACCTCGAAAATGTCGTTATGCAGATCTTCGTGAGTGAAGTCCCAGTAGTTGTCGCTGGCCTCGTACAAAAAATACAGATGGTTCTGCCCCTGCACCCAGCCAACTTTCACCTTCACGTCCAGGTTTGTCTTGTCATGTTGGTCGCCGATCCCGAAGACCGTCTCCTGCAGCTGATCCATACCGATCGCGTACGATTCAGGCACAAAGGACCAGTCGTCCACCTTGCCGTCAATACGTGGTATGCGGTCGGCAGGAAACTGAAAAATCTTGAATTCAACGTCGGGCCGGGCGAGACCTGGCCTGGCAGGAATTGCCTCCTGCTGAGCCGTCACCGACTGTGAAAAACAATTCGCCATGCTGCAGACGAAAATGAGTGCGGTGCTTCCATGGGCGAAAATACGCATTGTCATAGCAACTCCGGAATCAGGCGGGTATGTTTCATGGTTGTCAATGACCGATGTGAATTCTGATAACCCGGCAGGGATGTTGCCAGTCATCAGGCCCACCATTAGCCGGAAGGGCCTTTGGCGTGTGCGATAGTTTGCGAGGAACAAAAATGGCTGATTCAGGACCAACCCGACGTCAATTTCTGAAACGCGCCGGCGCAACATCGTCGCTGGTTCAGGGCCAGACAGCGCCGTCCAATGATGTGAATTCGTGCATGGACTACCGTCGCTCGTTTATCTGCGGCACGTCCGAATTGAATTCCGTTCGCTTCTGGATCGAGAGTCGTACGACGATTACTGACACAGCCACTGGGAAGAGTGCTGTGTTTTTTCAGTGTGCTTCCTGCAAGAGTGAAAACACGTTTGGAGAAACAGGTCTGTTTCTGGCCGACAATTATGATTTCCTGCCGATCCTTGGTGACGGCCACTGGCTGATCTTTCGTCGCCATGCCCGCCTGGATCCCGATCGATATCGAGATTTAGTCGAGTCTCCTAACGCATGGGGAGAACCGAAGCTGCTCACCCAAGAGGGCATCAATGTGCAGGTCCTTGACACGTGGGAGAAGATCCGGGATGCGACTGCTCAAGGCGTCCCTCTGGTGTCGCAGACGCAACTGGTCAATCACGACACTTCGCTGGAAGCCGTCATCGAGTGCCCGGTAAAGACGATGAATATCAGTCTCGAAAAACAGATGTACCAGGTGGACACCGGCCCCATAGCGTTTCCCGACCTCACTCGGAAGGCGGTCCCACTAATCGATTGCCTGAGTCTTGCATTTGTCGCCTTCAATCAGGATGCCTTTGCCGATTTCGTGATCGAACAGCCGACACCGGTGATGCACGAAGATGAAGAGCTGTGCCAGGTTTATCATTACTCAAACCCAGTCAGCCTGCCGGCCACAAACAGGCTACTCACGCACGACTAGAGCAGATTGCTTATTGTCGTGGACGATACTGGCTCGTGGGAACAACGAAACTGCTACTTAAAAGCGTTCTTCGCGGCCACAAGTCAGCGTGAAACGCTGTAGATTTGTCGCCAACGCAGTGTTTTCAAGAGACGTGTAACGTTGCGTCACAGAAATCCGCATGTCTCTTCCGAAGCGACAAAATCGTCGCACTGATTGATCAGTTCGTCAATGGCGTCCATCAGAAACGGCAGGTGCTGGATTGCGGATTCCAGATCGTTGTTCGACGCAGATGTTTCAACCACAGATGCCGCATGTTCGGCCTTGACGGCGAAGAACAGGGAGGCCACTGATTTCATCGTGTGCGCGACACGTGCGGTCGTTGCCAGTTCTTCTTCCTGGATGAAATCCTGCAGCTGCAATTTAATGGCAGGCATCTCCTGCAAGGCTGTCTGAACAACACCACGCAATAATTCTCGATCCCCGCCAGTGGTGTGGAGCGCAGCCTGCCAATCCACAACAGCGCCGGCCACCGCATCGTCGTTCAGTGCCTGTTGATCCGGCGACTCACCTACACGGTCCACACATCCGGGTGCTGCGAGCGACAGTTGTTCAACGACCTCGTACAGTTCCGCGGGATCCACCGGCTTGGCAACGTGGGCGTCCATCCCTGCACTCAGGAATCGTTCCCGATCGCCCTTGATGGCGTGAGCCGTCATCGCCACGATCGGAATGTGCCGCCCGGTGCCACGTTCCTTTTCACGAATCGCGCTTGTTGCTTCGACCCCGTCCATCTCCGGCATCGAGACATCCATCAGGATCAGATCGAACTCGCCCTGTTCCCAGGCGGCGACGGCCAGACGACCATTCTCCGCCAGAGTCACGGAGTGTCCCTGCCCGGTCAGCAGCCCCATGGCCACTTTTTGATTCACCAATCCGTCTTCCGCCAGCAGGATACGGACTGGTCGCGTTCGATGTGCGGTTGGAACGAGTTTCGGGTGGGGTTCGTCAGATTCGCCCAGACCAAAGGAATTCTGTATCTAAATAGGAAGTTCTGTCTGTTTCACCGGTTTGCGCAGTTGAGCGACGATGCCGAGCGATGTGCAGAGATCGCTGTGTTCCTGTCCCGATGAGGAAGACAAGATTATCAGAGGAGTTCCGCAAAGTCGGACATCGTTCTGGATTTGCTCGGCCAGCATCAACCCGTCCGTTTCGGGCATCATCATGTCCAGCAAAACCAGTTGAATCGGGCGGCCTTGCGCCTCCGTCTCCACCAGTACCTGCAGAGCGGTGCGAGCGTTCTCCGCACTCGTTACCTGCAACTGCCAATTCGAAAGAATTTCTTCCAGAATAGAGCGGTTCGTCGCATTGTCATCGACAACAAGGACGTTCAGACCACGTAGCGAGACAGGAGGTGCAGCGAGTACTGTTGACGAAGTGTCAGCTCCAAATTCGACTTCGAAATGAAACTCAGTACCCTGCCCTTCCTCGCTGTTCAGTGCCAATTGACCTCCCATCATGCCGATCAGTTGACTTGAGATATTCAGCCCCGGTCCCGTTCCCCCGAATTCCCGAGTAGTGCTGCTGTCAGCCTGATGGATTCACGCAGGGGACGCTGCTGCGACGCAGGGGCAGCCTCAAGTCTTTCCTGCGATGTCATGCGGTTGTCTTTCAGTTTCGAAAAGGAGCAGGGGCACGCGTCGCCGAGATCACCCGAACGGTTTCGCCGGTCCCCTTTCCATTGAAACCGTCACATGAAGGCTGGATCGAAGTTCCTGCAGCACGCAGGTCATCGCCGGATTGTTGCTGAACTTGTCAACAAAGTACGGAAAACCACTACCAGGATGATGTCGCAATCGACCGACTGACATCTCAAAGCTGTAGGCCCGGTACATTCGCTAAAGAGCGACGGATTTCTAAGCGAAATCATAAACGGTTGGACTTACCCTACCCTGCAGGGCATGATAAGCAGGCTCATCGCGGCTCGGCTGAAGTTGTCTCGTCCGCCGGTCTTGATTTTCGTTCGGCAGTCACAACAGAATTCGAGTTCTCCCATGAAGTCCACGCTCTTCTACCTACTGGTTTGTCTGTCTGTCATCGTGATACCGCGCATCGGCGACGCCCAGGAACCCAAAGCGACTGATGCCGCGAGCACAGTGAAGAAAAAGAAGCCCGACACGTTCAAAGTCGGCGGTGTCTTCGAAGCCGTCACCGCTTCGGAAATCAAACACGACACCGAACACCTGAAGTCGTTTGTGATCACCAGACTTGTTCCGCACGGAACCACGGTCAGCAAGGGCCAGAACATTGTCTGGTTCAAGTCGGAAGACCTGGACAAAGAACTCAGGAAAGCGGAAACCGAACTAAGGTTGTCGAAGTTGACGCTGGATGACGACGAGTTCGCTTACAAACAGTTCCAGGAAACGCAGCGACTTGACCGCGAAGCTGCCGAACGTGGGAAACGAAAGGCTCAGCAGGACTACGACAATTTTGTCAAAGTGGATCGCCAACGGCAGTTGAAAGCAGCGGAATTCAGCTTGAAAGGTTCGACAGCGTCGCTGGCAAACGCCATGGAAGAACTCAAACAACTCGAGCAGATGTACAAGGAAGATGATCTGACTGAAGAGTCTGAAGAAATCGTTCTAAAACGAGCCAAACAGTCCGTCGAATCGGCCGAGTATCGTCTCGCAGGGACAAAGATCCAGACTTCGCGAACTATCAACCAAACAATACCACAGTCCGATGCACAGCAGGACGCGACACTTTCCCGAGCGAGACTAACATACCAGAAGCTCAAACGTGACATCGCCTCTGCTCGTGCCCGACGCGAAATCGAAATGAGTCGAAAACGCGAACAGTTCAAAGACGAAGAACAAAAGATGCACGAACGACAACAGGAACGAAAGCAGATCGTCCTGAAGGCACTTCACGATGGCATCGTGTTTCACGGCAAACTTCTTCGTGGAAAGTTAAGCGAAAAGCAAAGCACACTGGAATCCGGATCGAAGGTCACGAACGACCAGACAATTGCCACGGTCGCTGCACCGGGCCGTCTGCGTGTTCGCATCGATCTGTCGCGTGGTCGCCGGTACGAAGTGCAAAATTCGGCCGAAGGCGTTTCCCGAGATGGCGCTCGATGCCACCGTCAAGTCAGTCTCACCGGTTCCCTATGCTGGCACCAAATATGACTGCATCGTGACCTTCCGTAGCCGAAAAGACATCGCGGTTCTGCCGACAATGACCTGCGATGTCGAATTCGCCGTACGGCCGAAAGTCCACGACGGTGAAAAACAGCAGTAGGACGACGACAAAGAAACGCACTAAGTTGACGGCAGTTGGCAGACCATTGTTTCCGGAATATCTGTGATGCGATACGTTCAATTCGTTCTGCTTTGGCTCGCTGGCGCCATGCTTCATGCGTGCTCGTTGCAGGCCCAGGAAGCCGTCGCGTCTGACGGCGGAATTCTGAACAATCCGCTTGATTTCAGCAGTCCACCCACACTTCCAGTGGTTGCAGCGCCCAGCAAATCGGAGATCCAGGAGTCCATCCGGAATGGCGTCCGCTTTCTGCTGGCCGACCAGAACCCAAACGGGTCATGGGGATCGGCCACGCGGACCAAAGGGCTGAATATTTATGCGCCGGTGCCGGGTGCGCATCATGCGTTTCGTGCCGCCACGACATCACTGTGCATCGCCGCGATCCTGGAAGTCGCCCCGGAAGACAAGGACGCCCGAAAGGCGATCGGACGGGCCGAGGAATGGCTGCTGGAACACCTGCCCTATCTGCGGCGAGCCACCGGTCAGGCGATCTACAACGTGTGGGGACACGCGTACTCTATCCAGGCTTTGGTGCGGCTGCACGACTATCACGAAGACGACACGCAGCGACAGGCCAGGCTGATCGAATTGATCCGATTGCAGTTTGAGATGTTGACACGGTACGAGTCCGTTGACGGTGGGTGGGGATACTACGATTTTCGTTATCAGGCAAACCAGCCGACGTCGTCCTCCATCAGCTTCGTCAATGGAGCAGTTCTTGTCGCGCTGGCGGAGGCCAAAGCCATCGGCGTCGAACCACCGGAACGCATCGTCAAGCGCGCAGTCGCTGCGTTGAAGCGTCAACGGAAAGCTGATTTCAGCTACCTGTACGGCGAGTACCTGAAGTATCGCCCGATGCGCGGCATTAACCGACCCGGCGGAAGTCTGGGACGTACGCAGTGCTGCAATTGTGCGTTGCGCGCGTGGGGCGACGAAAAAATCACCGACAACGTCGTCAAGAACTGGCTCTATCGTCTTTACGTTCGTAACGGCTGGCTGGACATCGGTCGCAAACGACCAATTCCCCACGAATCATGGATGCAGGTGGCCGGCTACTTCTACTACTTCGGGCACTATTATGCCGCTCTTTCTCTGGATCAACTACCTGCATCCGAACGTGCTCCCTATCGGCCATTGCTCGCAAAGTTGATGTTGGACCGTCAGGAAAAGGATGGGTCGTGGTGGGACTATCCGCTGTACGACTATCACCAACCCTACGGAACGTCATTCGCGTTAATGACTCTGCAACGCTGCTTGCCAGCAAATTAGTCAGTGTACTTTTTGTCGTAGACGATAGTGGCTCAAGCGAGTAACGAGACTGCTATTGAAAAGCGTCGATCATTTCCTGAATCGTCTATTCGTGATCTCATCGTCGACAACGGTACGAACGGCCGAAACTTCAATATTTCAGCTACCCACCACCGTCGACTCACGAAGGTTTCGGACGAGCCGATCGAATAATTCCCGGGCCTGTACGTCTGCGATGCGATGTGGCTTGTAGTGCATGCAGAGGCTGAGCGTACCCGCGTACGTTACGACTCCAAAAGTCACATCCGTCCCCGGTCGGAGCGGGCTTAGAAAATCCAGGGACGACAGCCGATTTGCAACGAAAACGGCGACGTCTGGGTTGCGTACGAAGGCGAGTTGTACGAGTACCCTGATCTGCGCCGAGAACTGCTGGATCGTGGGCACACGTTGAAAACGCACTGCGACACGGAAGCATGGGTCCATCTGTACGAAGATCTTGGCGAACGCGTCTTTGATCAGGCCCGCGGTCAGTCTGTGGGATGCCCGAAGTCGTTCACTATTGCTGGGACGGGACCGCGCTGGTATTTCTCCTTTGTTCTATGCCGAAGTCGATGGCTGGCTGATCTGGGCATCTGAGATCAAGGGGATACTGGCTTCCGGACTGATTGAGGCCAGGCCGGATCTAAAAGGGCTGGATTGTTTCTTCAACTTCTTCGCGATGCCGCAGTCGCGCACCTGTTTTGAAGGAATTCGATGTCTGCTTCCGGGGCACTACATCAAAGTTCATGACGGACAGATGCAGATTCGCAAATACTGGGATTTTGACTATCCCGATGCCGGCGAAGAGCGGTAATTTGCAAGCATCGAAGCGGCCGCCGAAGAATTTGAAGAACTGTTGCGGGGGGCAGTTCGCCGACGACTGGTTGGTGAAATGCCGATGTGCACGTACATCAGCGGCGGACTTGATTCAACGACGATTCTGGGGCTCGCTTCTCAGGAACATGACCGGCCGCTGCCTTCATTCACAATCGGACTGGATCATTCCGGGCCAAACAACGAACGTTCGCAGGCTGCCGAATCGGCGTCATTACTGGGCTCGCCACTGACCACGGTCAGCATGTCCTCGGCGGATATTGCGAATACATACCCTGAACTGATTCGTGCCGCGGAAAGTCCTGTCCTGGATACGTCTGCCGCCTGCATGATCAAGTTAGCCCATGCCGCTCGGAAAGACGGCAACATTGTTGCGTTAACCGGCGAAGGTGCGGACGAACTACTGGCCGGCTACGTCTGGTTTAAGGCGCATCAGGTCGTCCTGCAGACCGGCCGGCCACTGAACAAACTCGCGCGTCGATTCCTGTTTGGCACGCTCGCAGGAGGAAGCACAAAACGTCTGCCACCATGGGAGGCCATGAACGGAGTCCGTGTCGCTCAGCAGTTTACCTGGGAGATCATGCGACACTCGCGTGAATCGCTGTATTCACCGGCGATGTGGGATTCACTGGGCGACTATGAAGCCTTCGGTGAACTGCCTCAGCATGACCGAATGAAACGCTGGCACCCGTTGAATCAATCGCTGTACGCGGCGTCGCGTGTCATGCTGCCGGGAATGCTGTTGAGCGCCAAAGGCGACCGGCCACTCAGAAACGGTTCGACGGAAGGCCGATTTCCGTTCATGGACGAGCGTGTTGTCGACTTCTGCACCAGCATCGACCCACGTCTAAAACTGAAGGGTCTGACGGATAAACGACTGCTGCGTCAGGCCGCCAAACGAATCCTGCCGCAGCAGATCGCGAACCGGCCCAAGACGATGTTCAGAGCCGACTTTTCCGGCACGTTTCTGGGCGACGGCCGACCGGCATGGGTCGATCAGTTGCTCAGCCCCGAGTCCTGAGCGAAGACGGGGCTGTTTGATCCCCATGGTGTGGAACGGGCCCGACGCATTCAAGAGAAGCGCGGCAAAGTCTCGTTTCAGCGATTCGTACTGGACATGGGATTGACCGGTGTGATCAGCACCCAACTGTGGCATCATATTTATTGCGGAGGCGGACTTGCTGATCTGCCAGTGTGGGCACCGCCGTCGACGCCAGCAATCGTCTGAATCGAAACCGGAGTGGATCAAAATCCGAGGAAACTTTGAAAGGATGCGTAACGTGAGTTTCGAACATTGAGGAGTCTGACTTGAATCCGGAAGTTGTTTACATCATTCTCGGCGGGCTTGTCGCACTGGAATTGGCGATCCATGTGTTCTCCATCGTGGTGATCGTTCCAATCTTCGAACGCAAACTACCGTTCGAAGTGCCCACGTCGGAATCGTTGAACAATGTCGAACGACTGTCGATTCCGACGTCTGACGGGCTCACTCTGCGGGGTTCATTACAGATGCCCCACGATGCCCCGCTGGGGGTCGTGGTCTTCTGTCCGGAATTTCAGGGCACTCACTGGGCGGCATTGGACTATTGCCAGGGGCTCCTCGACTTCGGTTTTGCATCCTGGCGTTCGATTTCCGCGGGCAGGGAGAAAGCGACGCCATGCAGGGTTATGCCCCCCTGCACTGGTGCACCGAGTTCGAAGTGCGTGACGTGCAGTCAGTCGTGCAGTTCGTTCGATCCCATTCGGCCTTGAACGAACTATCAATCGGACTTATGGGTGTCAGCCGGGGTGCCAATGCGGCACTCGTCGTCGCCGCGGCAGACGACAGGGTGGAATGCGTCGTTGCTGACAGCGCGTTCACCACTGACACGTTAATGGTCCTGTATGCCGCACGCTGGGTTCGGTATACGACACCGCGGTGGTTTGTTCTACCTGAATGGCACCTTCACATTTCCTGCCAGCTGGCGCGCTTCGTGAGTCAGCTTCGCAGGAGCGTGCGACATCCAAAGCTGGAACGTTGGCTGCCCGCCTTGCGTCGCCGCAGCGTGCTTTTGATAGCCGGCGAACGCGACTCGTACGTCCCTCCCGAAAGCAGCAGGAGAATCCAAACGCGGATCGGCGGAAACAGCACAGTTTGGTTTGTTCCCGGGGCCAAACACAACGCAGCCCGCAGAGCGAATTCGCAGGACTACGACAAACGCGTGGTGGACCTGTTTCTGAACATGGTTCCGCTTCATCAACGTCCTCCGGCGGTTACCATCGCCGACCTGGCCCCTAAACTGCAGCCAGTTGACTGAGACGCCGCAATCTCATTGGTTCCGGCGCTCTTCCTCAGGCGATTGGTGACGGCGCTGCTTGCCTCCATCTGCACCAGCCCTCATACTTTGCTCGCTTACGATCCACTTCCCTTCGGTGCCTTAACGTTATGACTCCGTCAATCCACACCCGTCGTTCGTTTCTGAAAGTCTCCTCCGCACTGGCGGGCAGTGTCCCGATACTTTCAACATCGCTGCTGCAGGCTCAGTCGGACAAAGCCGCAGCGCCGCTCATAGCCTATGTGGGGACGTATACATCACCACTTCAGAATATGCGGGACACTCAGGTGGATCTGCCGCCCGGAAACGGGCGTGGAATTCATTTGTTTCTGGTTGATCGTGCCTCCGGGGCCATGACGCCATGTGGTCTGCACGAAATGGGTACCAGTCCCAGCGCCCTGGCGTTCAATGAGGCCAGAACGCACCTGTATTCGGCGAATGAAACCGAACGGGTCGGCAACGATGAGGCAGGGACTGTCAGCGCCTTTGCCATCAATCCGGACGATGGAAAGTTGAGATTGCTGAACACCGTCAGTTCCGGCGGCAAGGGACCGGCTCATCTGAGTGTGCACCCGTCCGGGCGATTCGTGCTGGTTGCGAATTATTTCGGTGGCTCTGTGGCGGTTCTTCCCATTCTTCCCGACGGCAGCCTGGGAGCCGCAACGGACGTCAAAAAAGATGCAGGAAAGGTGGGCCCGACCACTGCCACAAACGCTCCCCCGGGCAGCTTTGCTTTCAGCGGGCACGACCAGGCTCACGCTCATATGATCGAAGCCGATCCGTCAGGGCGGTTCGTGCTGCACGTCGACCTGGGTCTGGATCGAATCTACGTCTGGAAATTTGATGATAAGAAAGGCGTACTGACGCCGAACAATCCCCCATCAATCTCGCTGCCACCGGGAGACGGGCCGCGGCATTTCCATTTTCATCCCAATGGACGCTGGCTCTATTCTCTGCAGGAAGAAGGATCAACGATTGTCCTGTTCGATTACGATTCTCCTAACGGACGGCTTGCCTCACGCCAGACGATTTCCAGTCTGCCTCCCGGTTTCGCCGGCAGTAATTTCTGTTCCGGCATCCTGGTTTCCGCCGATGGTCGCTTCGTCTATGCCGGTAACCGGTTGCATGACAGCATTGGGATTTTTTCCGTCGGTGAAACCGGCGATCTGACCTTCGTTGGGGATGAGTGGACACGAGGAAATTATCCCCGCAGCTTCAGTTTTGACCCCACGGGACAGTTCCTTTACTCCTGCAATCAGCGGGGCGACAACATCGCCGTCTTTCGTGTTGATCAGGAATCAGGCAGCATGATCTTCACCGGTCATTACACGCCCATCGGCAATCCATCAAGCATCGTCTTCCTCGACCTCGCTAAGCACGGTTAACGCGCGGTGCTGACAAAGTCCCTACGTCGACTGCTGAAAGACAACTTGCGAGTTTTAACTCGTTTGAGTGTCCAGGACTGTGGTTTCTTACGAATCAGCGTGTGACGCTTTGGTCACTGGCGTTCAATGTGTCCAGATCCAGTCGATACAAAACCTGGTTGTAATCATGACGGGATGTCGGAGTGGCCGTCTTGGAAAACGTGTGTGTGTAGGTCGCCTCGAACAGCAGAACTGGTGAATTGGAATCGGTGAATGCCGGGTGCAGTTGTGGGTTGTAGAACGTGTATTTATTGTGTGTCACAACTTTCATCGCGCCGCGCCAGCGACCGGTGGGAGCGTCTGCTTCGGCGTACCAGATTTCACCCAGTTGGGATGATTCACCGAAATGCTGAGTGAACACGGTCACCCACTTTCTGCGGTAATCGTTCCACGCGATCGCTCCGCGATGCGGCTTGATTCGTTCTGTCGTTTCCAGCGTTGGCACCGAAGCCTGGGGCGTCAGTTGCTCCCACATCTTGGGATTGGACCATGCTTCAAACGTCGCAGGCACATGAGTGCTGGAAACGGGTCACCGAACAGGACGAATCTCTCTCCTGCGTCATTGTGCCAGAAAACGGGATGACCGTGAGGAACGGCGGGCGGTTTCGGCAATTCGTCGCTGAGCGTCCACACCACGGAGTGTTTTTCGAACTTCTGCGTTTCGCCATTCCACACACACAGCCCTTTCTCATACTCCGTGAGCGGCGGACGGATTTTTGAGTACGTAGCAACCAACCGATGTTGACCATCCCCGTCCGGCAGACTGCAGTAACTGCCGAGCCACGTGGGGCCGGCACCCGGCATCTTTGCAACGTCCCGAGGTGTACCGTTGCTGTCGGAGACATAGTCAAAGCGCAGCCGAATGGGCGGCTTAAACGTATCAAGCGGTTGTAATTCCGTCGTCGCACCGATCATGTGAAACCTGCCGAGCGGATAGCCTGCCAGCAGCGTGTCACCCCACCCCCAAAACATCTTTCCGCTGTGCACGACGTTCTGCACGCTGTCGCAGCCGAGAATCCCCTGCTCTGCCCAGTCAGTGACGTCACCCAGTTTTTGACTCTCAGCGAACAAGCCAGCGCCGGTAATGCGTCCGAGTCTCTTTGCCGGAAGCTGTCGTTGCACCTTAATCGTCAGCGTCTGACCGGGACTGGGTAAAAGGCGCACGCCGGTGTATCTAAAGGCATCTTTTCTGACCGAGTAGCCATGCCCTTCAATGTGAAACCAGGTTTCAACGTTCATCAATTCAGGCAGATCAAAACAGATGACCCCCGCATTGTCCGACAACAACCTGACGTTATGAGTTGTCGTTAGTTGTACCAATGGCACGGGCCAGCCGTTTTCGGCATCGACGACGAGAATGCGGCACGCCTCCACAGCGACCGCAGCCTTTGTCACCCCAACCCAGCACAGGCACCCGACCAGAATCCACACCCACAAAGACGGACGTTTCGCGACGTTCTGCCACATGAACTGGCCTCTTGGCTACGGAATAGTGATCTTCGCCAGAATAACCCGATTGTTTTCGCCCGCCCGTTTGCCGTGGCTGACTCGGCCTTCGGCAACCGTCACCCACGTCTCGCTGTCGCTGATGCGGCAGACTCCGGAGTTGCCCAGCGTAGCATGGTTTTCCGGAACAAGAAACTGTTCGGTGGACCGGATCACATGCAGCTTCACGGGATCGACTTTCGCGATAAACAATGGCGCCCGATGTCGCATGATGTGGTCATTGCCTGCCCCACGTCGTGTGTAGACAAAATACAACTGTTCCCCAATCGTAACCCAGTGCTGCTGAGTGTTGTAACTGCCGAGCAGTGCGCCATCGTCAAACGTCCACGCTTTGTGATCTGAGTAGTTAATCCCGTCAGAACTCTGCGCTACGAAAGCGCCGTCGTCAGCACGCATCGTCAGGTAGAACGCACCTGCAAACTGTGTTACCGATGGTTCATATAGCCCTCGCTTCGTCGACAGCGAATGCTCAGAACCGTGTTCGACATAAGTCAGTGTTTCGCCGTCAAACATACACCGCGCCACAATTGTGGTGTAGATCCGCTTCCGAGCGTTCTTCTGATAGCGAATCGGCAACAGGATTTCACCATTTGCCAGGTCCACTCGTTGATGGCAACCGGCATTTGGTGCGATAATTGGTAACCGTTCACGGTTCTGAAACTGGTAGTGCGATGGATTGGTGGATTTTGTAGTGTTTGTGGATGACGAGCAAGGATGACACCATTGCCG
>LWDU01037135.1_pt1 | contig 15495 bp, 15 predicted proteins | sample 727161 | NCBI WGS metagenome assembly LWDU01 (sample SAMN04566230, study PRJNA314399) | hydrothermal vent metagenome | isolation source: deep sea hydrothermal plume seawater | place: Mexico: Gulf of California, Guaymas Basin | collected 2004-07-11 | reverse complement strand
ACTGGTAGATTTAGAAATGTGGTTTCACATTTTAGAGCAAGGGAATTTTTATTACATCGATGAGCCGTTGTGTTCTTTTAGAGTGCATGAGTGTCAACAGACCAAAATTAATATTAATAATTATCTAGATATAGATGATTCATCGCTACTCTTCGAAGACTATTTAAGTAAACCTTACATAAAGCTATCCAGGTTAGAGAAGGAGTATATGCTTTACCTTAATGCCTATGGTTTCTGGAAGCTTTATAAAAGACAACACAAAATTTCTAAAGAAATGGCTATTGAAAGAATCAATAAATATTACAGCTTCACTCGGCTTTTTTTTAATTACCCCTTGTATAAGTTCTTCAATTTGAAAAAAAACTTAAAAGGTCATTGCGGCCAAAGGGACGATGAGTAGTGGACCCTGGCGGCAATTAAAGGCGACAAGACGTTAGCGGAGTTTTCAGACCAGTTTGATGTCCACCAGAATCAAATTCAAGACTGGAAAAAAACAATTACTGGATCAGGCAGCGTCGGGGAGAATATAATAACTTCAGGCCACATTCATCACTTGAAGATTTAACGCCGGTTGAATATCGTAATCGGCAAGAAGCCGAAAATTTCGACTTTTGACTGCTCCAGTTCTGGTGAGCTTTACAAAATGAAGAAGTTTTGGGAGGGTGTTCATGAATATTTTTGAAAGGATACACTTTCTCCATCGTGTATGGCGTTATCGATTGCGCGGTGAAAAATTTGGCGTATCCTTTCTCCTCAGCCGTGAGTTAACAGGAAAGACTGCTGTGGACATCGGTGCGAACCGCGGGGTCTATAGTTATTGGATGAATAAAAAAGTAGGGCCTCAAGGTTTTGTTATTTCTTTTGAGCCGCAACCAGAGCTCGATATATATTTGAACCAAGTCAAAAAGGTTTTTGACCTCAAACAAATAGAAGTAGCCAAATTGGGTTTGTCGTCTGTCGCTGGAGAGCGTGTGTTGGTCCGCCCCAAGAACCACTGGGGGGGCGCAAGCCTGGAGGGATCTCCAAATGAGGATAAAGATTTACTTGAAATCAGAGTAACGACACTAGATGACTATTTCCACAATCATCCGGCCCGACCCATAAGGTTTATCAAATGCGATGTAGAAGGGCATGAATATGACGTATTCCAAGGTGGAAAACGGATACTACAACAAGATCGCCCCGACTTGCTCTTCGAGTGTTTTGATGTTCGGAATCCAAAGTGTGATGTGTTTTCTTATTTAAGGGATCTGGAATACGATGGCTTCTTCTTTTATCAACGGGGGTTTGTTCCTATTGCTAAATATGAAACTTTCCGTAAATCGATACATGAGAAAGCACTTTTTAATTTTGTTTTTGTCCCGAAGGAAAGTTCCCACACTCTAAATATGTATTGTGTATAATTTGATGGTCATTCAAATCGTTCTAACGACTTTAACGCTTTAAGCGTTTGTCGCTTTTTACCGCTTGGCGGTGTTAAGGAGAGGAAATATTCTATGTCTCTCTTCAGAGAATACGATATCCGTGGGGTATATGGAAAAGAATTAACGGAGGGGATGGCCGAGGCGATTGGAAAATCGTTTGGGACCTTGATGCGACGAGATGGGAGAAAAAAGATCGCTCTCGGTTATGATATCCGCTTAAGCAGTCCTTCATTGCGATCTGCCCTTCTCTCCGGTCTTCTCTCAACCGGCCTTCATGTTGTTGATATCGGAAAGTGTCCGACCCCGGTTCTTTATTTCTCACTCTTCCAGTTGGAGGTCGAGGGGGGGGTCATGATTACCGCCAGCCATAATCCGGCAGAGTTCAACGGTTTTAAGCTCTGCCGCGGAAGGCATTCCCTTTTTGGCGATGAAATACAAGAGGTCCGAACCCTGATTGAGCGTGAAGATTATGAGGAGGGGAAGGGGACGCTCGTGATGCTGGAAGGATTTATGTCCTCCTATGTTCATTACTTTGTGGCGCAATTTGGAGCATCGTTTTCAAAAAAGATCGTGATTGATTGTGGAAACGCGGCCGCCTCCTTGGTTGCCCCTGAAATATTCAAAAAATTGGGCTGTGAAGTCATTCCTCTTTACTGTGAGCCGGATGGCCGTTTCCCGAATCATCATCCCGACCCGACAGTCCCTGAAAACCTGGCTGACATGATTGCTGAGGTCCGAAGAGTGGGGGCCGATGCCGGGATTGCATTTGATGGAGATGGAGACCGCCTTGGCGTCGTTGATGAAAAAGGGGAGATCATCTGGGGGGATCGCCTCACACTCCTGTTTGCCACGGAGATTTTAAAAGAATCGCCCGGAGCAATCGTTATCTCTGAGGTAAAGGCCTCTCAGGTATTGTATGACGAAGTCACCCGCATGGGTGGGAATGCGATTATGTGGAAGACGGGTCACTCTCTTATAAAGGCCAAGATGAAGGAGACAGGGGCTTTGCTGGCAGGGGAGATGAGTGGTCATATTTTCTTCAGCGATCGGTATTTTGGATATGATGACGCGATTTACGCTGGATGTCGGCTTGTAGAGATTCTTTGCAGGTATAGGCGGCCGCTTTCATCATACTTTGTCGATCTTCCGCGGACCTGCGTCACGCCTGAAATTCGCATTGATTGTCCTGATGACCAGAAATTTGAGATCGTTGAGCGATGCCGGGGATTTTTCTCTAAAAAGCACAAAACGATAGAAATTGATGGCATACGTATTCTGTTTGAAGGGGGATGGGGCTTAATCCGCGCATCAAATACCCAACCGGCGCTGGTATTGCGATTTGAGGCGAACCATCCTGATTTATTGGTCGAAATACAGGAATATGTCAACAAGATCCTGGCAGAGTTGAGAGGATAAGAACCGTGTTTTTCGTAAACGACTTGACACTGGGATGGTATCAGATAAAATAAATTCTGATGGCTTGTAAGGCTTCTATTTCCTCCAAAAGGAGGTTCTCTTCTGTAGAAGGATAAAATGGAAAAGGCGATAAGCAAACCAAAGAATGTGGTCGGAAGAAAAAAACTGGGCGAACTTCTTATTGAAGGAGGATTTTTATCAGCGCATCAGCTGAATCGTGCCCTTCAGGAGCAAAAAAAGAGCCGCAAGCGATTAGGGGAAACGCTGATTGAGTTGAAAATGATTTCCGAAGAACAACTCGCACAAACACTCGCTCCTTTAATTGGAATGCGTTATATAAGACCAACTTCGATGGAGGTCGATCCTGAGATTTTCATGCTGATCCCTGAGCAGCTTGCCAGACGCCATCTTGCCGTGCCCTTAAAAATTGACAATAAGGAACTAATGGTCGCTATGGTCGATCCGCTCGATTATGAATCGATAAATGACCTCCGTTTCCATGCCGGCATGGCCATTCATCCTCTTGTTGCAACCCGAAAAGAAGTACTTGCGACAATAGAGGACAGCTATCGAATCGACATGTCCGTGGAAAAGATCGTGCAGGCCTCTGCAAAAGATTTTGACACCGGATCAGTTGAGGTTATTCCCGAGTTGGCCGAGGCTGATCTTCTTAACGCGGAGACCCGTTCTCTTGAAGAGCGAAGCCGCCTAGCCCCGGTGATTCAATTGGTAAATCTTATCTTAAGTAAGGCGATCAAGATGCGTGCCAGTGATATTCATATTGAACCCGGACAGAAAGAATGCAAAGTCCGGTTCAGAATCGATGGACTTCTCAAAGATGATATGCGACTTCCAAAATGGGTCCAAAGTCCCTTGGTCTCCAGAATAAAGATATTGGCCAAGCTCGACATTTCTGAACGGCGTCTTCCCCAGGATGGGGCTGTTCGGGTGTATGCTCAAAACCGTAAGGTTGATTTGCGGGTTTCAGCACTTCCAACGCACCATGGGGAGAAGATGGTTCTGCGTATATTGGATCAATCAAAGCTGGTGATCGAGATTGAAAAAGTAGGTTTTCTCGAAAAAGATGTCCAGGCCGTGCGGAGAATGGTCAAGAAAAAGAAGGGAATGATCCTGGTGACCGGCCCCACGGGCAGCGGAAAAACAACCACACTGTATGCCATTATCAATGAGTTGCGCTCAGAAGTCAGCAACCTGACCACTGTGGAGGATCCGGTCGAATATACGATCGAGGGGGTTAACCAGGTCCAGATAAACCCTGACATCGGGCTTACCTTTGCGTCGGCTCTGCGGTCTATTTTGCGACAGGATCCGAATATTATTTTTGTGGGTGAGATCAGGGATTTGGAAACGGCTGAGATTGCCTTTCGAGCAGCCATGACGGGCCATCTTGTCCTTTCGACGATTCATACCAACGATGCGACCGCTACGATTACGCGTCTGATTGATATCGGGATTCCCAGATACCTTGTCTCATCTGCAGTCATCGGTATCATCGGACAACGTCTCATCCGTAAACTCTGCTTACGGTGCAAGGTTGAGTTGCCTCAATCTGATTTGCCTTCCCCCCCCCCTTCTCTAGAAGATCACTCTCATTCGTCCGGAGTGTTCCCGGTGGGTCCCGCCAAGCAGGGAGAAGGGTGTAATGCCTGTAATTATTCCGGTTTCTCAGGTCGTGTTGGGATTTTTGAGATATTAACCCTTTCAAGCAAGGTCAAGGAACTGATTTCTTCCGGCGTGACGGATCAGGAACTTCGATCTGCGGGAGTGGTTTTGGGGATGACTTCAATGGAGGAAGACGGCATTGAGAAAGTGAAAGCGGGTATTACCGTTATGGATGAGGTCCTCCGTGTTGTTGATTCTGAAGAGGTCTTTAAGAGTATCTGTTCAAAATGTGACAGGCCGATACGGGTCGATTTCCTGGTTTGCCCTCATTGTGAATCCCCCTCACCTTATGTCTGCTCCTCCTGTGGAAAACTGACCCAGCCGGAGTGGCGCGTTTGTCCGTATTGCAGACACAAAGAGAGTTCTCCTTGATTTCCCTACAGATGAATCGTGGAGCGACCACAACCCCTTCTTTCTAAAAATAGGTTCTTCAGTCTATTGTGCCCGGTTCTATTCCTTGTTCAATGTTTTGCCCTTGTCAGATCTCTTTTGACCGGTTAGAATAATAAGAGAGGGTTGTCAGTCATATCTTTAAGAGGAAAGTTCGATGAAGCCTGTGCAAGGTTCTGAGATCTCAAAAGGAAAATTGCTGATTGCGATGCCGCTGTTGAACGACCCGAATTTTCGTCAGACGGTTGTCTTGATTTGTGAGCATGGAGAAGAAGGGTCACTGGGTGTCATCATGAACCGGCCGACAGAGATCGCGGTTTCCACACTCATTGATGATTTCCCGAGTGTGAGCGGGACAGATTTTATTTACGCAGGAGGACCTATCGCGAAGAACGGGATGTTGATTCTCTGTCGTGGGGAGGAGGACTACGAGAACCACGCTGTTGTTGATGGGGTATTTGTTGCAAAAAACATTGATGCATTAAAGGTCCCTGGCGTATTGGGCCCGGAAGGAGAGGTTCGATGCTATCTGGGATATGGCGGCTGGGGTCCTGGACAATTGGAGTCCGAGATTCAATCCGGGGCTTGGAGCGTAATCTCGTCTGATTCGACCTTGATTTTTGACGCAGATCCCACTGAGCTCTGGCCCCAGATGATGCGTCGACTAGGCCCAAACTGGGCCTTTTATGCCTCGATGCCACCCGACCCAAATCTGAACTAGATTTTCCCATCTGCAAAGCCCAATGACCACGCATAGCGAGTGCAATCCCCATCCTTCTGGGGGCTTAGCGAGAGAGTATCTATTAGAGGGGTATTTTACTTCTCAGGTCGAAGACTTCCCGTTGTTTTATTGCGGGGTTCTTCAATCTCAAACCGGATCAATGACCCAAGATCTGCGAAAGATCCCGGGTCATTGAGAATGAAATGAGTCTAGAAACGATAGGATGCACTGAACGAGAGTGCGGTCTGATCAGGAATTCGAAGTTCGACTCCATATTGCACCTTCCCGCCCGTTTTTATCACTGTTCCGAAAAAGATACCGAAAGTTTTATCCTCTCGAGCTACACCATCAATGTCCACCCCGGACCAGACCACTCCGCCATAAGGGAGCAACATGAGTTCTTTCTTTTTCTGAGCGCGGTCTTTTGAAGGTGCATAATATGCGCCGATTGCCAAGTCATATTCGGTGTAGGAGTGGCGTGTTCCGTCTATATCTCCTGGCCCTACTCCTGTCCCACCGTCTTGCTCACCCCTTATCCGGAGCGTTTGAACAACGGTCCCGATCTTTATATTTGAATCAGGAAGCTCGGCCCATGTGGCCTTGAACCCGATACCGAAAAGAGGGCCGTTGTCGGTATTAATCTCGTTAATCCCGGGAGACACTTCAAAAGTTCCGAAACCGAAACGGACATTGAGATCGACCCGCTTATTCAATCCCACTTCCCCCTTCAGGATCAATTGCCTGTTCTCAATTTCCGTGCCAGTCGTCGTGCCGGGGGGGACATTCAGGTCCCGGTCAGAGAGAATGTTGATCTCGGCAGTGACCCTGGAATTATTTGTCCCGACGGTGGCACCGGGAACCCCGATGGGTGCCGCATGGGCGCTGGCCTGAAAGAAGAGGAGCGTTGCTGTTATTACAATAAGAAATCGCTTCATTTTTGAACCTCCTTACAACGTATTTTAAAACGGGATGCAAGCTCCCTCAAAAGTGACGGTCGAAACCTATCATAACAAACAGGAGACAGCAACATTTTTCGCCAAAAGTCTTTCTATCCTCGGGTCTTTCTAGATTAGTTATCGATCCTCTCTGGTTTGTTGTCGGTATAAGCTGGGGATATATGGGTTTGATCTTTTAATAAGGATTTTGTATAATTTTCTGTATGTTCAATATGGCTTCAAAGAAAATCTTGTCGGTCAACCTAGAAAGGAAAAGCCCGATGCTGCGTTCTTTTTTACTGATATCTACCGTGTTCAGTCTTTGGATGTTTTCCCTTGTCGTCCTACCCCACACCGCTTTTGGGCACGGCCTTGTCGGAAAACGTCTTTTTGTCGAACCGATCGCGGTGGAAGATGCAAATATCTTCAGCGAACTTGATCTGATTGTTCCAACTTTTGTGCGGGGAGAAGAAGAGGAAGAACTTGAAATTGGTTCATCCTTTACCTTCCGATTGACCGAGAACCTCGGACTTGAGATCGAGGGAGAATGGGTCAGCCGGAACCTCGGGTCTGGACCCGATCTGACCGGTTTTAGTAATCTTGAGGCGGTTTTAAAATATGTGGCCTATATAAACCCAAAGCGGGAATGGATCTTCACCGTTGCATTGACGGGAGAGACTTCACTCGGGAATGACGACGTCAAGGAAAATGACTTTAATTCGTTCGGAACGGGTGTTTTCTATGGGAAGGGTTTTGGAGACCTCCATGAAGGGGCGAAGTATCTCCGCCCCTTCATGCTCCAGGGAGATTTTGTCATTCATCATCCTATAGACAGCGATTCGGCCAAGATCTCCAATACCCTCTCGTATGGTTTTGCGTTGTATTACAGCATCCCCTACCTCCAGCAGTTTGTGAAGGATGTCGGGATTCCGGCTCCGTTCAGCCGTCTCTTCCCCATGGTGGAGTTCACCTCTGAGCGGGTTTTGAATGGGCCGGGTTTTGGACAGCGGGAGGCCTTTGCGATGCCGGGATTGATGTGGGTGGGACAATCTTCCCAGATTGGTGTAGCAGCAGTGATCCCAATGAATGAAGCGGCCCGCGATGAGGTGGATACCGGTGTGACAGGGATCATCAGTCTTTATCTCGATGATTTTTTCCCGAAACAATTTAAAGACCCGCTTTTTTAGGGGCCTATTGTGAAGAACAGTAAATGTTATTAACCCGTGTGATTGTAAAAAGGTTTCTTCTTTCACTTTCTTTGGGGCTTATTTTCACGATAGGGGCCTGGGGCCATGTGTTCCCGGTTCGTTCAGACCCGAAAGTCGGTTCTGAGATCAACGAACCCCCGACCTTGGTCAGGATTTGGTTCGATGGCCCTCTGGAAGCTGTTTTCAGCGAGATGAAGCTTTTTGACGCTGAAGGGGACCGCATCGACCAAGGGAAGGGGAAAGTGGTTTTAAATGATCCCACCCTCTTGTCTCTCCCTCTCCAACAATTGGCGGCTGGCTTATACCAGGTTCGCTGGACGGTGGTTGCCAAGGATGGGCATCGATCTGAAGGAGATTTCTCCTTTCGGATAAGGTAACTCTTCAGCACGCCTGGATATTGGCTTCGCGAGACCCATTCCTTCAGGGCAAGGCGCGAGGAGCGGCTTACCGGAGCGACTGTGTTCTCGTCGTGAGGATTTGAGTACCATAGCAACGCCGCCATGAAGGAATGGGTCTCGCGGAGCAAAAGATGGGTGTGCTGAAGGGTTTCCGAATACATTGATAGAAGATTGATAGAAGGGGGTATACTGCAAGGGATCGATCTACACCTAGGCCGGATGGTCCTTTTCCGGTGGCTGGATATCATTGGGGTTGTCGTACTTGTGGGATCAATTGTCTTCCGGCGGCTCATCTTTCTTCCCTCAATACAAATCCTGCGGGATGACGAAAAACGGACCCTCCTGGAAGAAGCGGAGTTTTTCCATACAGAGCGCGTCATAAGCTTTGCGCTTGTCTATCTCTTTATTCTTCATTTCCTGACCCTGGTTCATCAAGCGGAGATGATGAGTGGCTCATCTCTCTCCGAGATTATGCCGGTCCTCCCCCTCGTTCTGCAACGAACCCATTTTGGGTTGATCTGGATCATCAAGCTAAGCTTATTGTTTACCCTCTTTGTGGTGACAAAATTTCGCCTGGAGGCGCAACCGACCCTTCTCCTCGTCTTGGGTTTATCCCTGTGTTTGACTGGCAGTCTTTCAGGACATGCCGTCAGCCGAAATCCTTTCTTTGGGATTATTCCCTCAGATTGGTTGCACTTCAGCTCAGTTGTGATCTGGATCGGGGGGCTTTTCCCCTTAAGGTGGATCGTCGAAAAGAGTGCCCGCTTGCTGGAGCCTGAACGATTAAAGGCCTTTTTAGAAAAGATTCTCACAGTTTTTTCAAGGTGGGCTGTACTCTGTGTTATGACGATCCTCACGACCGGTATGATCAACGCGGTGGGCTATCTCGGTTGGCGGAACCCGCTTAACGTCCCTTACGGCAAGGTCCTCCTTTCGAAACTGCTCCTGGTCGGAATTGTCCTTTCCCTGGGGGCAGTCAGCCGCTTTTATATTCTTCCTTCATTTCGAAAGATCAAGGCAGGGAACGGGATGAAGGGGTCTGAACTTGAAAGACGGTTTAGAGCGGTCGTTACGATTGAGATTGGTTTTGCCGTTTTGACGCTGATCTTGGCGGCCTTGCTGACGCAGACCTCTCCTCCGCATTTTGTTCTGGGCGGGTGATCTTAGGAAGCTCTGGCGATGGGGACAGTGCGTTGGCATTACGAACCAGGCCTTTCAGCTTTGCGCGGACCAGCGGGGTTTGCGCGAATACTTCCTTAAAGGTCTGGTTGTCTGGTATCGCCCTGATTTCATCGATTGAAAGGAGTGGTCCGCTCCCTTGCGCCGGGCCGAGCCGCGCTTCGTCGGTCGGGACCGGTTTCCAGTTGTAGGGACAAACCTCCTGACAGATGTCGCAACCGAAGATCCACCCCTCCATGTCAGGAAGATAAACCTCCGGGATCGGGCCTTTATTTTCGATCGTCAAGTAAGAGATGCAGCGGCGGGCGTCGAGGCGATAGGCTTCCCTCAAGGCCCCGGTCGGGCAGGCATCCAGGCAGAGACGACATGTTCCGCATCCGGGTAAGGCGGGGGGGTCTTCCGTCAGTCTAAGATCGGTGACCACCTCTGCTAGGAAGACCCAGGAACCATAATCGGTCGTGATCAGATTGGTGTTTTTTCCGATGAAACCGATGCCCGCCCGTTCCGCAAAGGCCCGCTCCAGAAGAGGACCATGATCGACATAGCCTTTCCAGCAGCTTCCTCCCATCATTTCAATTTTTGTAATCAGTTTTTTTAATTTACCCTCTATGATTGCATGGTAATCCTCTCCCCAAGCATAGCGGGCGACCTTCCCTGTTCCCTCTGGCGCCGGGGCACTGTGTCCGCCCTCTCTTTCTCTTTGGGCTGCCGGAAAATAGTTCAGTGCCAGGGAGATGATCGATTGGGCCTCCGGGAAGCGGCGTTTCGGATCGTAGCGAACTTCCGGGGTGTTTTGAAGGTAGGCCATTTCTCCGGAGAACCCATCGGACAGCCAGTTCATGTAGTTCTGTCCGGCCTCAGATGCCGGATCGGCAGAGGTGATCCCGACACGATGGAATCCGAGAGCTAGGGCAATTTCCTTAATCTCTGAAGTGAGGTTCTGTTTTTCTGGATGGGCTCTTTTTGTTTCGGTTGTCCGGGCCATCAAATTACTCTTTTTATCTCCTACTTTTTTGCGACGGTCAGTCCTTGACTTATTTGAGCGACTATATAATATAAGCTGATGGATCGTTAAGAGCAACCAGCATATGATCGCCTTCTTTGGGTTTGGATATCTTTTTGCGAAGAGGACCGATGAACCGAATTATCTTATTCCTCCTACTTCTTTTTTTCGCATTACTTTATCCTGTGCCTCCCGCGTCAGCAGAGACTCGGGGGACCGACTCGTGCCGCGACAGAAGGAGCCGTCCGATTGCGGCATCCTTGAGCGTACCGTATGTCGATTATTGTGGTTCCAACCGGCCCTTCAGCCTGGGTCAGAGTGCATCCGACCCAATCCCTGAGTTTTGCCCTGTCCTCAGAGAGATCCTTCTGAGCGCCTGGAAGAAGTTTAAGCCGATCCGAGGGAAATTAGATCTGATCAGTGAAGAATATTTCGGCACACTGATCCCTCCAGGACAGGAGAGCTGTTTCTCCTGGTTGAATGGTTCCACCTATCATTGTCGGAGCAGGGAGGGCATGGGTTTGGATGAGGTTGGGACGCTTTATGAGGCCACAAACCGTTCTGTCCGACAATGTCTTTCTGAAAACTGGACCTCAGAAGAGATTACGGTTGACCGCGTAGGCGCGAGGCGATCGACCCTCTATAAATCCGCCTTGCATCGCGTTGAAATTCAGGTGCGTGAACGGAACAAGCGGAGTGGTTGGCAGCTTGTTTTGTATTTCAGGCGCTGAACTATATACGAGGTAACAAGTCGTATGACCATACCGGAAGATCAGCCGCGTGAAAAAATAGATGCAGGGCTTCGTGAATCGGGATGGGTGATTCAAGACCCGGACCATGCCGATTTGAGCGCCTCGCGGGGGGTTATCATTCGAGACTTTCTCTTGGACCGGGGCTATGGTAGGGTAGATTATCTGCTTTTCCTGGCGGGAAAGGCCGTCGGGGTTCTTGAGGCGAAAAAGCCTGGTTTCACGTTGACCGGGGTTGAGGTTCAGTCCGAAAAGTATCGCCGTGGCCTTCCCTTAAGCCTTCCCCGGTTTACCCGGCCCCTTCCTTTCCTGTATCAAAGTACAGGAGAAGAAATACGTTTTACCAATTGCTTTGATCCGGAGCCTCGCTCCCGGAGTCTCTTCGCCTTCCACCGACCGGAGACCTTGTTGGAATGGATTCAAGAGGGAATGATCGAACCGACGACAAGGGATATGGTTGCGGAGGCCTCCCCGGAATACGGGGGGCGGGGCCGCACTTTTCATGAGCGGATGCAGATCAACATGCCGCCCCTAGCCCTGGAAGGTCTCTGGCCCGAACAGATTCAGGCGATCAAGAACCTGGAACAATCCCTGCGTGAAGGTCGCTCCCGGACCCTCATCCAGATGGCGGCCGGCTCCGGCAAGACCCACACCGCCATCAACTTCGTCTATCGGCTGATAAAGTTTGCCGATGCCCGGAGGGTGCTGTTTCTTGTCGATAACGGCGATCAGAGAGACCAGACCCTCAAGGGCTTCCAGCATTATGTCTCCCCTTATAATAATTCCAAATTCACCGAGGAGTACATTGTCCGGCGCCTCAGTTCCAGGACCCTCGATCTGGAAGAGCGGGTCTGCATCAGCACCGTCCGAAGCATGATTGCCATATTGAAGGGGAGAGATCCGGCGAAGGATGATGATGAATCATCGGAACCCATTTCCTACAATCCATCCATCCCCATCGAAACCTTCGACATCATTGTCATCGACGAATGCCACGCCTCGATCTACAAGCGCCGGGCACAAGTGCTCGAATATTTTGACGCGACGCTGATCGGTCTCACCGCCAGTCCCGACAAAGAGACCCTCAATTTCTTTCACCGGAATCTGGTGACGGAGGATGGACAGGAGAAGGATCTCTCCGATGGGCTGAATATTATTTCCGACGAGCACTGAGTTGCAAGGATTCTCCTGCCCGAAAAATACTCCGATTCACTCTTCCAAGGTTCACTCCTCCAGGCGTTTTTTCAGCCTCAATGAAATCCTTCATCTTTACAGGTGGTATTGCGTTCCGATCGTCAACTTCAGTATCGAGAAGGTCCTTGCCAAAAACGTCAATAAAGGGGAATACAATATCGAGGTCAGCATCGTGGTAATATGCGAGGTCTTTGACGACAGTGGGAATGTGGTCCAGACCCTCCCGAATAAAGTGGTGAACAGTTTTTCTGCTGGGGGGAAGGTTACTTTTAAGTGGAACGACTCTGCACTCCCCCCGGTGGGGAACCATACGGCTTTAATCACCATTGAGGGAAATCCAACGGTCGAAGAGTCAGTTCCCTTCAGAGTCATGGGGGCTGGAGGGGGTGGCTCGAGCTCGGGGAAATAGAACCTTCTCCGTCATCCCTGGAAAGCGGATAGGTGTGCTGTGCATACGGCAAGTTCTATCAACGGCGGTCTCCTGCTGATGGTATTTTTTCTGGCCACCGCCCTCGGGCAACCGGAGGCCAGGTCTGAGCCGGATTTTCCCCTTGCGTTGGAACTCACAACAGATCAATCGACAGATCTCCCGGGGCAGGCGGTCTGCATAACATTGACTCTTACAAACACCGGCGATACCGATATTACCCTCTTGTTTCGTCCAAGCCAGCAGTCTGATTTTGTGATCAGACGGGATAAGGAAGAGATCTGGTGTTGGTCTGCCGGTCGGATGTTTTCGCAGGCCTTGACACAGATAAAGCTAGCGCCAAACGAATAGAGGGGGATTCATGCCACCTGGGATCAGAAGGATTTGGAAGGGAGAGCGGTTCCGGTCGGTTCCTACGAAGTAATTGGTTTGATTCCGGCCGGAGGGCTTGATCATCGTGCGCTTGCCTCCTTCAGGGTTTTCTCCCTACCGGAACCTGATCACGGTCCTACCCAATAATTATCGGTATCCGGCGCGATCCATCAGTTTGATGGCATCTTTCTGCAACTCGCCGGCCTTTGAGACATTGATCTGGTCCGGTTTAAAGGAACCCCAGGCCGCTACTGCGGGGGCCGGTTTTACCGTCGGATTGACCGGGTATTCAAGGTTATCATCTGCGAAGAGGTTTTGCGCCGCCGTTGATGAGAGCCATTCCAGTAACTGAATCGCAGACTTTCTGTGTTGGGTGTGCCGGGTGACCCCCCCTCCTGATATATTGACATGGACACCGCGGCCCTTCTGGTTGGGCCAGAAGAGGGCAATCGGGAGTTTGGGGTCTTTCCGCTTGATTCGCCCGTAGTAGTAGGTGTTGACGATGCCGATATCGCATTGACCTGCAATGATGGCTTCCATAACCTTGGTATCACTCGAAAAAACACCTGTGGCGAGATTGCCGACCCATGACCTCACAATCTTCTCGGATTTTTTTTCACCCAGCTCAGAGATCATCATGGCCACAAGGGATTGGTTATACACCTTCTTAGATGTCCGCAGGCAGAGTCGGCCCTTCCATATCTGCGCTCCCAGATCTTCATAGGTTGATAGATCTGATGGATTCACCTTCCTCGTATTGTATACGATTGTCCGCGCACGCACAGACAATCCAAACCAACGCCCCTTCGGGTCGCGCAGATGTGCGGGGATATTGGCGTTCAATCTTGTGGAGGTGACAGGCATCAAGACTCCCTGCTCGGCGGCCTGCCAAAGATTTCCGGCATCTACCGTAAGAAAGAGGTCGGCCGGGGTATTTTTCCCTTCTGCCTTCAGGCGGACAAGGAGGGGCGCCGCCTTGTCGGTAATGAGTTTTACCTGGACGCCGGTTTCCTTGGTATAAGCATCGATTACAGGCTTGATCAGGTGTTCTTTCCTTGCGGAATAGACAACAACTTCTTCATTCCCAAAGACCATTGCGACAGGGGAAAATCCAGAGACAAATAAGACAAAGGAGGAAACCAGCAAAAAGCCGATATGCCAGGATCGTTGACCTCGAAGGTTCATTTATCTCCTCCTACAAACGGTGTTGATAATCATTTTCATTCTATGGTCCTTTCAATACACGAATTTATTGACCCTTGTCAAGAGATTCGTTCATCCAAAGGCCCGTTGGCCGATAACGCAGTATTTTAGGCGAATAGGAGGTTTGTTCATTGCTTGACAGTCTTCGGAACATTTTGCTACTTTGGACACCGCAAGTAACCTCCTTTAATAACTGGTAAGAACCTTTGAGACCCCCATCGTTGTCGATTCCCCGCAAGGCCCTGACTTTTCAGGAACTTTTTCTCTCACTCCATGAATTCTGGGCGGCCCAGGGCTGCCTCATCCTGCAATCGTATGATAGCGAAGTCGGTGCGGGAACATTCCACCCCGCAACCTTTCTCCGCGCAGTGGGCCCTGAGCCCTGGCAAGCGGCTTATGTGCAGTCCTCTCGCCGGCCGGCCGACGGGCGTTACGGCGAAAATCCAAACCGACTCCAGCATTATTATCAATACCAGGTCATCCTGAAACCGGCCCCGAATAACATTCAAGACCTTTATCTGAGGAGCCTGTCCTCCTTTGGGATTCATCTGAGCGAGCACGATATCCGCTTTGTCCAGGACGATTGGGAATCTCCGACACTCGGTGCCTGGGGGCTGGGTTGGGAGGTTCGTCTCGATGGGATGGAGGTGACCCAATTTACCTATTTTCAAGAGGTGGGCGGGATGGTCCTCGATCCGACCTCGGTTGAAATCACTTATGGACTTGAACGGATTGCCATGTACCTTCAGGAGGTCGATAATGTTTATGATCTGGCCTGGGCGGATCAGCTGAGTTATGGCGAAGTCCATCATGAATCTGAGGTGCAATTCTCGAGGTATAATTTTGAAGAAGCGGATATCTCAAAATTAAAGGAGGCCTTTGTCCGTTCTGATCAGGAGGGGCATGCCTTGCTTAAGAAATCACTGGTCCTCCCCGCTTATGATCAGTGCATAAAATGTTCTCATTTTTTTAATCTCCTCGATGCACGTGGCGCGATTTCGGTCACGGAGAGAACCGGCTACATGACCCGTGTTCGTAAACTGGCACGGCACTGTGCGGAAGGCCATTTTCGCCAGCGGAAAGAGGCGGGTTTTCCCCTGTTAGGGTCGGTAATCCTCCCTAAATATAAAGGTGCTCAGAAGTAGAATTTTCCAATATAGTAATTTAGGAGGAGAATCTACGATGAAGAGATC
>LWDU01042831.1_pt1 | contig 15499 bp, 13 predicted proteins | sample 727161 | NCBI WGS metagenome assembly LWDU01 (sample SAMN04566230, study PRJNA314399) | hydrothermal vent metagenome | isolation source: deep sea hydrothermal plume seawater | place: Mexico: Gulf of California, Guaymas Basin | collected 2004-07-11 | reverse complement strand
AGCTTGCATACGATGCTAAGGTTGAAGAACTGATGGAAGCTTTAGCGATAGAACAAGAAATTGCAGCTTTTGAAGCCAAACTGGCAGCAGATCTTGCTGAAGAAGCTTTAGAAAGAGAATTTGCTGAGTTTGAAACTCAACTAGAGGAAGAGCTTGCTAATCAAGCTGCACTTGCAGAATTCCTAGCAAAACTTTCTGAAGAGAGAGCTGCTGCTTCTGCATCAACTGCTGCTTATCAAGCTAAAGTTGCTTACGATGCCAGGGTTGCTAAAATTATGGAAGATTTAGTGACGCAACTTGAAGAAGTGATAGAATATGATGATTATAAATCAGATCTTGTAGAGGAACTTATAGTACAAGCTACTGCTAAATTAGAAAGAGAAAAATTTATTGGAGCAATATCTGGCGAAATAGTAACCGTTGCAATTCATGAATTTTGTCAAGATACTTTGAATTTGTCAGAAAGTAATATTGCACTTTTCAAAAAAGCATTAGCAGGTGGTTATTTGGGTAATGTAGGTCCACAGGTTAAGTATGGAACGGAATTCACTGCAAATAGATGGGATAAATATATTACGTGTGTTGGATCATTAAGTGATTAATGTTGCTTGTAAAGAATTAACACTTATATTTCTAATAATGAGTTTTCCTTGTCACTGAGAGATTTATCAATCAAACCAATATGTTGGTCAGTAATTTTTTGAATATTTTCTTCAGCTCGATGGGTTTCATCCTCTGATATTTCTTTTTCTTTAAGTAGTTCCCTATAATCTGATATAGCATCTCTACGAATGTTTCTAACAGCTACTCTTGCATGTTCTGCCTCATCTCGAACTACGCGTACTAATTCTTTTCGTCGCTCTTCTGTAAGTGGTGGAAGGGGAATACGAATAACTTGACCCATCGAGTTTGGATTTAGTCCTAAATCAGAAGTCATTACCGCCTTTTCAATTGGTCCAACCATATCTTTTTCCCATGGTGTAACTTTTAGTGTTCTTGAGTCTTCTGTAGTTATATTTGATACTTGAGAGATGGGTACTAAGGTGCCATAATATTCCACGTGAATTTGTTCAAGTAGTGAAGGGTGCGCTCTACCAGCTCGAATTTTACTAAAGTCACTCTCCAGTGAAGCTAGAGTCTTATTCATACGGTCATTAGCATCATTATGAATTTCATTAATCATTGTTAATCTCCATTATGTACTCATTAATCTAACAACTAACAAAATAGTGATTTTACACAAGGCGTGCGTATAATGAACCCTTTGTCCCTCATAAAATAACTGAGTTTATGGATGCAATAAGCATACGTGGAGCCAAGGTTCATAATTTAAAGAATATTGATGTAAGCCTTCCCAGAAATAAACTTGTAGTCATTACTGGACTTTCTGGTTCTGGCAAGTCATCATTAGCTTTTGATACTATCTATGCCGAAGGTCAACGTCGTTATGTCGAGTCATTGTCAGCTTATGCAAGACAATTTTTATCGTTAATGGAAAAGCCAGATGTTGAACACATAGAAGGACTGTCTCCAGCCATTTCGATTGAACAGAAAGCGACTTCTCATAACCCACGATCTACTGTTGGAACTATCACAGAAATTTATGATTATTTAAGATTACTATTTGCCAGGGTAGGAACACCTCGGTGTCCAGAACACAATACTGACTTAGAGTCTCAGACCATTTCACAGATGATAGATGAGATACTTACCTTGCCAGAAGGTGACAAAATTATGATTTTGGCTCCAATGGTAAAAAATCGCAAGGGTAGTCATCAAAAATTGATGCAAGAACTTGCACATCAAGGTTTTCTGAGGGCAAGAGTTGATAGCGAAATTTTATATCTTGAAGAACTCTCTGAACTTGATGGCAACAAGCTTCATACAATAGAGATTGTTGTTGATCGATTAAAGGTTCGCCAAGACATTACCTCAAGATTATCAGAGTCTCTAGAAACTGCACTCAATATGAGTTCAGGTATTGCAAAAGTGATTCCTATGGATAATGACAATACTTGGAAAGAAATAACTTTTTCTGCAAAATTTTCCTGTATTCATTGCGGCTACTCTTTAGATGAATTAGAGCCTCGACTTTTTTCATTCAATAACCCTGTAGGTGCCTGTGAAACTTGTGATGGTCTAGGAGTTAAAGATGTTTTTGATGAAGAAAAAGTAGTTGCTAATCCTGAACTTAGTCTAGAGGATGGGGCAATATATGGTTGGAGTAAAAGTAATGCTTACTTTTATCAAATGTTGAGGTTGGTAGGCGACTTTTACAATTTTAGTATTGCACTACCTTTTAATGAGTTAAATGAAGAACATAAAAAAATCATTCTATATGGTAGTGGAAACCAATCTATTGATTTTTCTAAAATAAAAGGTAGAAGAGGTTGGTCAAATAAGAGAAAACCTTTTGAAGGAATCATTCCAAGGATGATTCGTCGCTATGAAGAAAGTGATATACGCTCTGTTAGAGAAGATTTATCCAGATATGTAATTAGCAAGCCCTGCAAAAGTTGTCATGGAGATAGACTCAATAAGGCAGCAAGAAATGTATTTATCCAAAATAAAAATCTATCAGATTTAACTAAGCTTACTATTGACCAGATATATGTTTTTTTTGATTGTCTTGAACTTGATGGCAAGCGTGGTCAAATTGCCAGTAAAATTCTCAAAGAAATCTCACAACGTTTACACTTTTTAATGAATGTTGGACTAGATTATCTCAGCTTGGAGCGAAAAGCTAACACTCTTTCTGGTGGTGAAGCTCAACGTATTCGATTAGCTTCTCAGATTGGTGCTGGTCTAATAGGTGTGTTATATGTTTTGGATGAGCCATCAATAGGACTTCATCAGCGTGACAATCAAAAATTATTAGACACACTGACTTATCTAAGGGATTTAGGCAATACAGTGATTGTAATAGAGCATGATGAAGAGGCCATCAGGCAAGCCGATTATATTATTGATATAGGTCCAGGTGCTGGTATTCATGGTGGAGAAATTGTTGCTATTGGTACTCCAGAAAAGGTAATTGCTAGCACCAAGTCTCTAACTGGAGACTATTTAAGTGGTCGCCAAATTATTAGCGTACCTAATACAAGAAAGCTAGCATCTGAATGGTTAAAGATTAAAGGTGCAAGTGGAAACAATTTAAAGAATGTTAATTTGGCTATCCCGGTAGGCTTATTAACATGCATCACGGGGGTTTCAGGTTCAGGAAAATCTACATTAATTAACAATACTTTATATCAGTTGGCTGCAAAAATTTTGAATCGTGCACAGGTTGAGGTAGCCCCTTTTAAAGAAGTTGAAGGTATGCATTTTTTTGATAAAGTAATTAATATTGATCAAAGTCCTATTGGTCGCACGCCAAGATCTAATCCAGCTACATACACAGGTGTTTTTACTTTGATACGTGATCTATTTTCTCAGACACTTGAGTCACGATCTCGTGGTTATAAATCAGGTCGTTTTAGCTTTAATGTTAAGGGTGGTCGCTGTGAAGCTTGTAAGGGAGATGGCCTCATTAAAGTAGAAATGCATTTTTTGCCTGATATTTATGTTTCATGTGATGTTTGTAGTGGTCACAGATACAACCGTGAAACCCTAGAGATAAAATATAAGGGCAAAACAATTTCTGAAGTTTTAGAGATGACTGTGGAAGATGCTTTAGAATTTTTTCATGCGATACCTAAAATTAAACGCAAACTTCAAACTTTGATGGATGTTGGATTATCCTACATTACACTTGGACAGAATGCGACAACCTTGTCAGGTGGAGAAGCTCAGCGCGTGAAATTGTCCAAAGAACTCTCCAAATCTGATACTGGGAAAACATTATACATTTTGGATGAGCCCACCACTGGTCTCCACTTCCACGATATCAAGCAATTACTTTTAGTTATCACTCGACTCAGAGATCGTAATAACACGATTGTTATTATTGAACACAATCTTGATGTAATAAAGACAGCGGATTGGGTTATAGATCTTGGCCCTGAAGGAGGCAATAAGGGTGGTGAAATTATTGCATTTGGAACTCCAGAGATGATATCTCAATCAGAAAACTCTTTTACTGGACAGTTCCTTAAAAAACATCTTTAAGATGGTGTTTTAAAATCTTTTAGTATCAATATAAATTCAGTGCTTACGTTAACTTTATTAATACGCACCGGTTGGAAATTATGCTCAATCGAAAGATTAAGTGTTAATCTCAATTCTGGACAACTAACTACAATAGTTTCCATTTCATTATCTTTAATATTAAGGGTTTCATATCCCTCAACTAAAAACTTTTGGTACTCAACACCATCTTCGTCTACCACTTGGTAAATAAATTCTACTTGGTCAGGGTTTTTTTGGATGTCGGTTGAAAGAGCAAGGTATACGCTTAGTTGATCAACAAGCACCCCCGGATCAACCTTCCATTCTTTTCCGTTACTAGAAATGGCGTAATTTCTATCAATGATTGTAATTCCATAATTTTTTTTGATCGACCCCCCAACTGTTTCACGAACACTAAAAAAAGTGCTGATTAGCTCACCATCTACCTCAAGACCAATACTTTTCTCCGACCCAGAGTAATCGTATAAAGCCCTCCAAAGTGATTCAGTAGAAGCTTCAGTTGTATAGATATAATAATTGTTATCGTTTACGTTGAGATTAAAGTGAGCGCTACCAATATTATGGCTTCCGAGAAGTGTTTTTACATAGAGGTCATAGTTTGCTTCATATGGAGTTAATGCATGAGCTTGTATTGCTAAGAAAATACTTAAAATTAGGATAAAAGATCTATTCATATAATTGTAAAAAAACATTCTAAAGTGTTTTTTGTTGAAAATTAATCAATTTTGTTTCTATCAATGAGTAGTTGTTCAGGAGCGATATCATATTTTCTAGTTCTTAACTAATAAATTATTAACAAACCTTTAAGGCAGCTCCTTAAATTCTCTGAGAGTAAGACGATAATGATTTTCTTGATTAACCCTATTAATAATTACCGGCAAGAAATTATGTGCCTTTGAAAGGTTAAGTGTTAATCCCAACTCAGGGCTAATCATTTTCATTGACTTAATCTCAATATTATGGATGGTAATGGTCTCATAGTCTTCCAATTTAAAGTTAACTTCATTAATACCTTTTTCATCAATAACTTGGTAAGTGAAAACGTCCTGATCAGGGTTTTTTTGAACATCTTCTGAAAGGGCAAGAAATATACTAAGTTCATCTAAAATACTTTTAGAAACAGTCTCCCAGCGTTGTTCGTTATTAAAAATAGCGTAATTTTTCTGAGGATAAATCCGAATTTTATTATTCTTAATCAACTCCCCTTTTTGAATCTCAACAAGATCATAATAGTGACTGTTTATGTAATTATCTATTTTCAAACCAATACTTCTTTCATATCTTGAGTAATCATATAAAGTTTTCCATATTGAGTCGGTAAATGCTGTGCTAGAAAAAGTAAATTCATCATTATTATCTGTTACTAGTTTAAATCTAGCATCACCAATTTTAAGTTTGCCAAGGTCTGTAGTTACACTGAGATCATAGGTTGCTTCATAAGAGGTCAAGGCTTGAATTTCAAAAGCTATAAAAAAACATAAAATAAGGTAAAAAGGTTTTTTCATATTGATTGTCTATCCAATACTACAGTTTTATTATTGAGAAGTTTTAGCCTGCCTTGAGTATACCAGCGGATAACTTGTGGGTATAGAATATGTTCTTTTTCAAGGACTTTTTTAGCAAGAGTTTGAGGGTTATCCGTGGAATCAATATTGACAGACTGTTGAGCTATCACAGGTCCACCATCAACTTCTTCTGTGACAAAATGTACGCTTGCGCCATGTTTTGTTTCAGAAGCATCAATTGCCCTTTGATGTGTGTTGAGTCCTGGAAATTTTGGTAGCAGTGAAGGATGTATGTTAAGTATTTTCCCAGAGTATTTTGAAATAAAATCAGCAGAAAGAATTCTCATGTAACCAGCTAAAATGATAACTTCTGCTTGGTAATTATCGATGACTTTCATGATTTCTTGATCAAAACCAAGTTTTGAGTCAAACAATGTTTCATCTAAAGCTACGCAAGGAATGCCTACTTTTGCAGCGCGTTTTAAACCAAAAGCATCCATTTTATTGCTAAAAACACAACAAATTGTTAAATCAATCGACTTTGCATTATCGATGATTGATTGCAAGTTAGAGCCGTTACCTGATATTAAAACAACCCCATTCATTTGACTAGATTAAAACTTGCTGACCATTTGATTTGACAACTTCGCCGATTAGCCAAGCTTTTTCACCACACATATTGAGATAATCAATGGTTAGTTGGGATTTAGCTTCAGGCACTACTACGACCATCCCCACACCACAATTAAGTACTCGATACATTTCAGTTATATCTATATTGCCCTCAGCTTGCAACCACTGAAAGATTTCTGGCAACTCCCATGAGGTTGAGTCTATTTTTGCAGCGAGATGACTTGGAAGTACTCTTGGTATATTTTCTAATAGACCTCCACCAGTGATATGTGATATTGCATTCACAGGTAGTTTGTTAATTAGAGAAAGGATTGACTTAACGTAAATTTTTGTCGGTTCTATGAGAGAGTCGAGTTGATTGGAACTGGGTTTCGATTTTTCCATTATCTTACGTATCAATGAATATCCATTTGAGTGAGGGCCTGATGATCCAAGGGCAATCATATGATCACCAATAGATACTCTAGAACCATCAATGATTTTATTTTTTTCTACAATGCCGACACAAAATCCTGCCAAATCATACTCTTCTCCCTGGTACATGCCAGGCATTTCGGCAGTTTCACCACCGATTAGCGCGCATCCAGACTCTATACAACCCTTGCCAATACCAGAAATGACAGAGGTAGCAAGCTCTGGATTTAGAAAGCCTGTTGCATAATAGTCCAGAAAAAATAAGGGCTCTGCACCTTGAACAATAAGATCATTAACACACATTGCAACCAAATCAATGCCAATAGTATCGTGTTTATTAAGCATTTCAGCTACCATAAGTTTTGTGCCCACACCGTCAGTGCCAGAAACTAAGACAGGGTTATCATACCTATCTAGAGGTATTTCAAACATTGCACCAAATCCACCTAAACCAGCTAATACGCCTGGACGAGAGGTAGATTTAGCAATGGGTTTAATTTTCTCAATGAGTTTATTCCCTTTGGTTATATCAACACCTGAGTCCTTGTAAGTCAATGATGACATCTTGGTTTTTCCGTATAATTAAGGCCTATAAATCAACGATTTGAAGTAAGCATAATCATGAGTTTTTCAATGCTACCTAATGCGCTTTCAATAATACGCATTATTTTAACAGTTCCCATTGTTATAGCGTTATTAAAAGGGCAATATCTTTTAACAATATCGCTATTTTTGTTAGCTGGTGTTACCGATGCTTTGGATGGTTGGATTGCTAAACAGTTCTCTTTCCAATCAAGACTAGGATCAATATTGGATCCGATGGCGGACAAAATATTATTAACTTGCACCTTTGTAAGTCTTTATTGGGTTGGAATTTTACCACTCTGGCTATTGTTACTTATTTGTGTTCGTGATGTAATTATTGTTGCTGGCGCTTTGGGTTATTTCCTGGGTGAAATCAGCGGAGCAAGCGACCTTTTAAAGCCCACTTTGATTAGTAAATTTAATACTGTTTTACAGATAGCTTTAGTGCTGTTTTTGTTATTAATTCAATTTACTGTAGAGTTTGCTGAATGGCTCGAAATAGTATTTATTATTGTTGCCACTTCAACTGCACTTAGTGGTGCAGATTATATGTGGTTGTGGATTAAAAAATTTATTTTGCAAGAGTCTAAGAAATGAATCAATTGGGTCTACCAATTTCGCTTGATTCTAAAATGCTCTTAGACAATTTTCTTGGGAACAAGCAGTTACTGGATTTTATTGCAAAACTTTACGTTGATAAAACCTCAGCTGAAATCTATGTTTACGGAGCTTCAGGTCTTGGAAAGACGCACCTATTACAAGGTGCAGCTTTAAGATCATTATCAGATCAACAAAGTGCTATGTATATTGATTGTCATAATTCTTTGCCAGGGCATGTATTGGAATCTATAGAACAATTAAACTGGATCAGTATTGATAATATTGACGCGATTAATGCTAATCAACAGGACTTGTTTTTTGATTTATACAACAGAGCTAAACAAGCAACAGTGTCAATGTTAATCAGTGGCACTGATTTACCTTCAGAATTGGGCGTTATGAAAGATCTCAAAACTCGTCTTGGTTTGGCTACCATTTTCCAATTACAACCCCTTAATGATAAGTTAACAATGTTGGTCTTAAATAACCAAATGATTGATCGAAATTTAAGTATTGATTCTAAAGTTTACGAATATCTATTTAAGTATTATTCAAGAGATGTTAAGGTTTTATTAAAAGCGATCGATGATTTGGACAAAGCTTCACTTCAAGCAAAGCAAAGTATTACCATTCCTTTTGTAAAGAAAACACTGCTCCTTTAAACATTCTCATGAGTTGATTACTATCTATTCTTAATCGTAAGGAGTGGTTATACTAATGGTCAATTCGCCTATATGAAAGCATTATAATAGAGTTTTTATTAGGCTAATTATATGGATTATCTACCTGTTTTTATTAATTTACGTCAAAAGCCTTGTCTTGTTGTGGGTGGTGGAGATATCGCTCTAAGAAAGGTCAATTTGTTACTAAAAGCGCAGGCAAAAATAAAGTGCATCTCTCCTGAATTTTGTAGTGGTTTGATGGAGCTATCTAGGGAAAATGCTCTGGATTTGATTGAGAAGCGCTTTGAGTCGTCAGATATTGATAACCAGTCCGTTATTATTGCAGCTACCGATGATGACAAAACAAATGCTATGGTTTCGAGTCTGGCTCATGAGTCAGGAATACCAATCAATGTCGTTGATTCTCCAGATTTATCTAGCTTTATTATGCCGTCTATTGTGGACCGATCTCCCATCGTGATTGCCATCTCTTCAGCTGGCAAGGCACCCGTACTTGCTCGTATAATTCGTGCAAAATTAGAGACTATCATCCCCAGTGCTTATGGAAATTTAGCAGAAATTGCAGGGGAGTATCGACAAAAAGTTAAACAGAGATTTGTTAACTTAAAAGATAGAAGAAAGTTCTGGGAGTCTGTTTTTTCAGGCGTAATTGCTGAAAAAGTTTTTGCTGGTCGTTCTGAAGAGGCAAAAGCAGATATAGAAAAACATCTTGCCAGTTCAGTAGAGATTAATTTAGGTGAGGTTTACTTGGTAGGAGCTGGTCCTGGAGATCCCGATTTGTTGACTTTTAAAGCATTAAGGTTGATGCAGCAAGCTGATGTAGTTCTTTACGATAGGCTCGTTTCTAAAGGAGTTATGGAGCTAGTGAGACGAGATGCTGAACTAATATATGTTGGCAAGAAAGGGGGAAGTGAATCTACTCGTCAAATAGATATTAATGAGCGCTTAGTAGAGTTAGCTAAATCTGGCAAGAGAGTGTGTCGTCTAAAAGGTGGAGATCCATTTATTTTTGGACGAGGAGGAGAAGAGATAGAAACCTTGTCTGATAATGGTATTCCATTCCAGGTTGTACCTGGTATTACTGCAGCTTCTGGATGTGCTTCGTATGCTGGAATCCCGCTAACTCATAGAAATTATTCGCAATCCTGTCGATTTGTTACTGCCCATCTAAAGGATGGTTCGAGTAATCTACCATGGCATGAATTTGTAGTAGAACAACAAACAATCGTTTTTTATATGGCTTTAACTAGTGTAAATCATATATGTCAACAATTGATTGTTCATGGGATGCGTGAAGATATGCCAGTTGCTTTAGTTGAAAGGGGAACAACACCAGAACAAAAAGTTTATACGACCTCTTTATCAAAACTTCCGGATTTGATTAACAACCAAGAGATTCATGCTCCAACATTGATGATTGTCGGTGAAGTTGTCAGTCTTCGGGAAAAATTGAGTTGGTTTGGAGACTAGATGGATTTCTATTTCTTATTGGTTAAAAAATCATTTTATTTGGGTATAATTCAAATCTCCTCGCGGGAGTGGTGGAATTGGTAGACACGCTGGATTTAGGTTCCAGTGTCGCAAGACGTGAGAGTTCGAGTCTCTCCTTCCGCACCATAAAAACTAATTTATGCTAATTGAAATTGGACATTTTGCACTTGTTCTCGCACTGATATTTTCTATATTGCTTGTGGTTTTGCCTTCAATTGGTATTTATCAGAATAAATCATCACTAGCACAACTTTCTAAGCCTTTAGTTTGGGGCCAGTGCTTTTGGATTGTTGTTGCATTTCTGGTTTTAATGAATGCATTTCTAACTAATGATTTTTCCGTAAAGTATGTTGCTGAAAATTCAAATACGCAACTACCGATCTTATATAAAGCCTCTGCCGTCTGGGGAGCACATGAAGGTTCTTTACTTTTATGGGTTTTTATTCTTTCCTTATGGAGTATTGCAGTAAGTATTTTTTCAAAGCGAATACCTTCAAATTTACTAAACTTAATCCTTATTGTGTTGGGTGCTGTGAGTTTTGGTTTTTTACTTTTTTTGCTCTATACTTCTAATCCATTTGAGCGCTTAATGATTCCTCCTCTAGAGGGTCGAGAGCTTAATCCACTTCTTCAAGACTTTGGTCTTGCAGTTCATCCACCCATGCTATATATGGGATATGTTGGTTTATCGGTGCCCTTTGCTTTTGTGATTTCTGCATTGATTAGAGGTCAACTCGATAGCTCATGGTTAAGATGGACTAGACCATGGACATTGATTTCATGGGCATTTTTAACTGTTGGAATAACACTTGGAAGTTGGTGGGCATATTATGAACTTGGCTGGGGAGGATGGTGGTTTTGGGATCCAGTGGAGAATGCATCATTTATGCCTTGGTTGGTTGCTACGGCACTTGTTCACTCACTAAGTGTTAGCGAGAAAAGAGGTGTTTTTAGGCAATGGACCGTGTTGCTTTGCATTGGTGGTTTTTCATTAAGCTTATTAGGAACTTTTTTGGTTCGATCTGGAGTACTTACATCTGTTCATGCGTTTGCAACGGACCCCGCAAGAGGTTTGTTTATCCTCATATTTTTATTCATTGTTATTGGAGGCTCTTTAGCGTTATTTGCGTGGCGTTATAATTTGTTACAAAAAAACAATCCGATTTCTCTATTTTCTAGAGAAACTGGACTTCTAGTTAATAATATATTGCTCGTTACTGCAATGCTTAGTGTTTTATTAGGAACACTCTATCCGCTAATACTTGATACCTTAAACCTTGGCAAAATATCTGTTGGTGTCCCCTATTTCAACGCAGTATTTATACCAATTATGTTGCCAGCAGTCTTAGTAATGGCGATTGTTCCTTTTGTGCGTTGGAAAAAAGATAATTTAATGAGGATAGCTTCGCATCTTCGCCTATATTGGCTAGGAATTTTAGCTTTAATCTTACTTGCAAGAATTATCCTAACTGATAATGTTTATGTTTTAGTTGCAATTGGACTCTTCATTTGGATGTTAGTTCATGTAATGGTTTTATTGATAAGTCGCATTAGATCAAAATCAATTTTTTCATTAGCTTTTATTGGAATGCTTATCGCTCATCTAGGTATAGCAGTGTTTGTTCTTGGAGCAACTGTGACAACTCAATTAGGAATTGAGAAAGACATCAAAATGAGTGTTGGTGAGTCGCAAAATATTGCAGGGTATGACTTTATTTTTAATGGTGTAAGTCGTTATAAGAGAGATAATTATGCTGGCTTTATGGGCAATATAACTGTGTATAAAGCTGGTAAAAAAATAACAACACTGACTCCTGAGAAGCGTTACTATCAAAGTGGAATGCCAATGACAGAGGCTGCAATTGATCCTTCTATAGCTAGAGATCTTTATGTAGCATTAGGTGAAGAGTTAGTTGAAAATACTTGGAGTGTAAGAATATATTACAAGCCACTCGTCAGATGGATATGGTTGGGTGGTTTAATGATTGCCCTAGGCGCTCTATTTGCTGCAATTGATAGACGATATTTTTTAAGGATTAAGTCATGATCTTTAGCTGGCAAATGATTCTAATGATTGTGTTATCAAGTATCTTTTTAGCTTGGTTTCTATATAGACCTATAAGGCCAAATCTTAGTGATGATGATTCAAACATTCGCATTAATCGACAGAGACAAAATGAACTTGCCTTAGATATGAGTCTGGGACTTATAGAAGAGACATATTATCAAGAAGCTGAGGACGAGATTATTGCCACTCTAGCCTCAGAACTTAAAAGTAATGAGTCTAATAATTTAGAAATAAAGCCTTTGATATGGTCATTTATCATAGCTTTATTTATTGCGATATTATCAATATCGTTATATTCTCAATTAGCCCCAAAGGCAATTTCCAGTTCTTTAGATAAATCTATAGAGCCTTTGAGTATGAGTGAAAGTATTGAAACATTAAAGGATTATTTAATTGAAAATCCAGAAGATTTTCAAACATGGAAGATGCTCGGAATGGCACAGGTTGCTATTGGTAATCTAGATGATTCAATTGATTCATTTGAGAATGCCTTTGAAATTAATCCTGATGATATTGATTTACTTCTTCAATATTCAAGTGCGATAGCTGCAAATCAGGAGGGGCAATTCCTTGGAAAACCTCAAGATTTAATTGAAAAAGCTCTCACTATTGACCCTCAGTCAATACAAGTTCTATATTTTGCCGGTATTGTGGCAGCACACCAAGCAGATCTAGACCTAGCAAAAGAGTATTGGCAAAAAGCACTCTATCTAATGCCAGATAGTCATCCTGATAGAAGCGTTATTGAAGAGGCTCTAGAAACAATTTTAAATTTACAAGTAAAATAACAACTATGAGCTCAACACTAGAACTAACTAAATCACTCATAAACAGAGCATCAGTTACACCTGATGATAAAGGCTGTCAAGCTTTAATGATAGACCGTCTTAAAAAAATAGGTTTTACGGTGCAACCACTTAAATTTGGAGAGGTTGATAATTTTTGGGCAGTACGTGGCGATAGTGGACCCGTTTTTGCTTTTGCGGGCCACACAGATGTTGTTCCTGCCGGTGATGAGTCTTTGTGGCAAACTGACCCTTTTGCATCGATAATCAAAGACGGTATGTTGTATGGTCGTGGTGCAGCAGATATGAAGGGCTCATTGGCTTCGATGGTTGTTGCTACAGAGAAATTTATTGAGAAGAATCCTAATCATAATGGCATGATTGGTTTTTTAATTACTTCTGACGAAGAGGGTCTTGCTGTTAATGGAACTGTTAAAGTTATGGAGTATCTTAAAGAAAATAATCAAAAAATAGATTATTGTTTGGTGGGTGAACCCTCATCAACTGCTGTTTTGGGTGATGTCATCAAGAATGGTAGGAGGGGTTCTTTAAATGCTTGCTTAAGGATAAAAGGAAAGCAAGGACATATTGCATACCCTCAATTAGCAGATAATCCAATACATCTTCTAGCACCAGTTTTAAATCGATTATGTGAAGAGTCCTGGGATAATGGCAATGATTACTTTCCTGCCACAGCATTCCAAATTTCAAATATACATTCTGGCTCAAGAGTAACAAATATAATTCCTGCAGAGGTTGAAGTAATGTTTAATTTTAGATATTCAACTGAAACGACCCATGAAGAATTAAAACAAAGAGTGACGGATATTTTGGATAGTTATAGTCTTGATTATGCAATTGAATGGGAACATTCGGGCTATCCATTTTTAACGCCAAAAGGTGAGTTGGTGTCTGCATGTATTGGTGCGATTCGAAAAATAAAGTCAATTGAGTCAGAATTATCAACATCAGGGGGCACTTCTGATGGTCGATTTATTTCCCAAATGGGCACCCAGGTGGTTGAATTAGGGCCCGTCAATGAAACAATTCATCAGGTTAACGAATCTGTTTCAGTTCAAGATTTAGAGGATTTAACTGAGATTTATTTTCAAGTGTTAACAAAAATACTTCAGTAACTTAGATATATTTAGGGCTATTGGTCAGTCGATGAAATTTGATATTATCACTCTTTTCCCAGAAATGTTTTCTGCCATAAAGGAAGAGGGAGTCATTGCCAGGGCGATAAAGAAGTCACTTATTTTAATAAATACTTGGCAGTTAAGAGACTTTAGCTCAAATAACTATAAAAATGTTGACGAAAAGCCTTATGGCGGTGGTGCTGGAATGGTAATACAAGTCAAACCAATCAGAGATTGTATTTCTAAAATAAAACAATCAAGTCCCAATACCAAGGTTATATATTTGTCGCCTCAGGGAAAAAAACTTGACCAAAATCTGGTAGAAGAGTTGGCAGCTTTTGAATCCATAACAATGCTTTGTGGTCGTTATGAAGGGATTGATGAAAGGGTTATTGAAAACGATATCGATTTTGAAATTTCAATAGGGGATTATGTCATCAGTGGCGGTGAGTTAGCAGCAATGGTTGTGATTGATGCAATCAGCCGACGCCTGCCAGGTGTCTTGGGGAATGAAGTGTCTTTGAAAGACTCGTTTACAGATAATTTGCTAGATCACCCACACTATACTCGACCAGAGGTTATCGATAATCAAGCTGTTCCCGAGGTCTTGTTGAGTGGAAATCAGGCAAAAATAGATGCTTGGCGCAAAAAACAATCAATCAAAAAAACAAAGCAAAAGAGACCTGATCTTTTGCTTAAGTAAATCTATAGTTTTGTAGCACTCTAGAATTGTTATTACTTGGTCAATCGTATATAATTTCTGAAATCTTTTGAATTAATCTTTCTATGAACAATAATCACTCCTTTTTGGGATCTAGTGTGGCATTAATTACACCAATGTTTGATGACGGAGTGATTGATTATGTTTCCCTTGAAAATTTAATAGATTTTCATATTGACGCTGGAACAAGTGCCATTGTTTCTGTTGGCACTACAGGTGAATCAGCAACCATTGGTGTCGTTGAACATCTTCATTTAATAGAACACACTATTAAGTATGCCGCAAAAAGAATTCCAGTGATAGCAGGAACTGGTGCAAACTCAACATCTGAGGCTATAGAACTCACTCGGGAAGCAAAAAGTCTGGGTGCTGATGCTTGTTTATTGGTTACTCCCTACTATAATAAACCAACTCAAGAAGGACTTTACCAACACTTTAAACTGATAGCTGAGACTGTAGACATTGATCAATTGCTATACAATGTACCTGGAAGAACTGCTGTTGATATGTCCGTAGACACTACTCTCAGGCTAGCTGAAATTGAGAATATTATCGGTATTAAAGATGCAACTGGAGATCTTAGAGTGATTAAACAGTTAGTTGAGCGATGCCCTGAAGATTTTTTGCTTCTAACAGGTGACGATGCAACTGCGCTGGATTTTATTCTGTGTGGTGGCCATGGTGGAATTTCAGTGACTGCAAATATTGTCCCTAAAGAGCTTCAAAAAGTGTACTTATCAGCGATGT
>LWDU01000617.1_pt2 | contig 15502 bp, 24 predicted proteins | sample 727161 | NCBI WGS metagenome assembly LWDU01 (sample SAMN04566230, study PRJNA314399) | hydrothermal vent metagenome | isolation source: deep sea hydrothermal plume seawater | place: Mexico: Gulf of California, Guaymas Basin | collected 2004-07-11 | reverse complement strand
ATGAAGAAGACGATCCAACAGAGGATTACAGCAACGACCCAGAACACCACCAAGATTATAGAAACGGATAAGCATGTCTTCAAAACCAACTAAATCTCTTGACTCCGACACACTGGAATTCATCGTCGCTATCCAAAAGTACAAGAATGAACATGACAAGTTGTTCTTAGCATGGTCAGAAGTAATGGAAATCATGAAGAAATTAGGATATCGGCGAGAATCGCACAGAAAGGAACCCAATGGACAATGATCAAACAGCATCTCTAGTAGCCGAGATCGTAATCAAAGCACTGGAGGATCAAGAACAAATGAAGAAGTGGCATAAGCCATGGATCCCAGTGAAGAATTCCCCAATGAACTGGAACAACAAGCGATACAATCCGCTGAACAATTTCCTGCTATCGCTAGTACAAATGAATGAGTGCTATAACGGAGTAAACTGGCTGACAGCCAGAAAAGGTACAGCCATAGGTGGGATACTGAACGAAGAGAAGGTGCCCACTTCAATATTCACCTGGATCACCAGTTGGATTGGCAAGGACAAGAATGGGCATGTAAAATGGTTCAACAAGAAGCCTACTGGCGGAGGCAAGAGAGCATTTGTATTAAAACAGATACCCATGTACAATGTCGATCAATTCCATTGGCCCAAAGACAAGTTCCCACCCGAGTTCGACCATGTAGACTACAACAATCCAGAGATTGAGGGATCAGAAGCAGTACGGGTGATCAAGGAGTACACTGATCCATACCTCGAACAACATAAGATTAAAGTTGTGCATGAAGGTGGTGAAGCATTCTACCGAAAGGGTACCGACTCCATTACAATGCCTCCAATGGAATCATTTGAAGAACCAGAAGGGTATGCAGCCACCTATATCCATGAAGCAATCCACAGTACGGGTCACTCAACAAGGCTGAAGAGATTCAAAGATTACGGCATTAAAGCATACTCACTGGAAGAGTTAGTAGCAGAACTATCAAGTGCAACGATACTCCACAAACTAAACATAAAGAGTGTAGAAAATAATGAGAATAGCATTATCTACCTGAAAGGATGGGCAAAACATCTAAAAGAGAACGAGAGAATGATTACTCATGCAGACGCAAGGAGTAAGAAGGCAATCAAGTACATCGAAAAGTCTCAACCAAAGGAACCAAAGAAGCAACTGGAAGAGATCTTACAACCACTCAAATGGGCATTCAAAGGAGAGGACATGAGAAATGACAAATGAAAGACCTAGAGAACTAGGCAAAACAAAACGCCAACAACTAGTAGACGACCTATACGGATTAGGACTAGATCTTAAGAAGGATCGACTATCTGCTGAGAACAAAGAGAAACTAAGTCAAATGCTTTTAACCAATGCAAGGAACTTAGAGTTTGTGGACCAAGATACATTTGGTTCAATAGGTACAGAAACGTTAGACACGGTACTCGAATGCTTGATTGACGCATTCTACCAATACCAGGATGCCATTGAGATACTGAAGAAAGACATATTCAAGAACGAATGGAGATGCGGCTTCTCTAATAGAGTCATGCACAAATCAATGAAGATTCGAAATCTAGAAAGGGGCATGATCAAGAATCAAGAACATACGTATAAGAGCATTGGAATGCTGACAAGCAAACCATTCGCTTACATTGTAGAACAAGATTTCATAATTGGTAAGAAGTTAAAACTAGAGGACTTCAATTTCTTCATTCCAAGTGAAGACAGATAAGTAGAAAGAGATTAAAGATAATGTCAAATGTAGAACGCAAAGAAGGTTTCAATCAAGTATGTGTATGGCCCGGAGTTGTAGTCACATCAGAGGACGATGATGGCGATCCAGGTTCAACTCCAGAAGACTTCGAAACTTACATGCACCAAGAATTCGACATCAGGATTCAGTTCCTTGAAGAAGTAGTAACTTTACCAAGAGAAGGTGAAGAAGGAGGACGAATTGACTGCTTCTTCGCAATCCATGAAGATGATATTTCAGGATCATTCTGTATGAGGAGATTCCAATATGGGATGAGATGGATTGAAGATGTCATATCGAACTGTGAAAGAGAAGGTACAAAAGGTTTATTCTATCCCGTTCGAGTCAAAGAATATTGTGGGTGGTAAACATGACCAAAGTAGATAAATTATCATACCATTCAGGAAGAGACGACTGGCTTGCCACTTACTCTCGAATAGAGAAGATCATTGAAGAAGAGGGAATGAAGGGAGAGATTGGAAGACCCTTTGACTGGATGGTTGATCTGCTAAGGTCAGCCAAGGTACACATTGAAATCTTAAACCTAGAAAAGAGAAGACAGAAGAAAAGAACAACCAGATACATAGCACCCGAACCAGAGGAACCAAACCCATACCACGGAACATATTCAGAGGAATAAATAAATGCCAAACAGAATCACCACATTCAACGCAGAAGCAATAAGGAAGTGCCACCAAGAGTGGATAAAGGAAGATGGGAAGGTAGTAATCCCAGAGATACCAACAACAGAAGACGGGCCTCTAAGACTCATAAGCATAACGCCAGAAGAATTCCTAGAGAGGCTTTCATTGATGGAAAGATCGACTTCACTGGGAATGGAATACAAGGAAAAAGTAGAGTGGCTATTAAGTAATCACATAAGCCATGAACCAGGAATCGGTGTAGAGGAACTGCTTAAAGCAGCCGAGACAATACTGACATACGCAACGACCAGTCATTTAACTTCAGTAATGAAAATGGATACAGAGAAACTCGACGAGATAAAAGAAAGGGACCAAGCAATAGAGAACAGCCCCATGGGCCAATGGTTATGCAGCATGCAACACCGAGCAGCATGTCACAAGATAGGGAGGCAATACGATGAGTAAGAGAGGCGAGCGATGAGTTGGATGAAACATACATACCCTGATGGTCCATGTGAAGAGTGTGGTTCATTAGTTAGTCTTGAGTCATTTGAATATAATGAACCCGGAGGACGGAATTCTCTAATGCTTTGTAATCCATGTTGGACAGAGCGGGCCCGACTAGAAGATGGAGATAAACAATGGGGAGAATGAAAGACCAACTAATAGACGCACCATGTCATTCATGTGGCAAAATTGACAATCTTGAATATGTCGGAACTGTTTTAGGAGTTCCATTACTTTGGTGTGACCTGTGTAGGTGTACTAATGATTCATGTGAAGAAAAGGAGGAGGACAATGAGTGAAGCACCAATTGACGAAACAGAAGAGTACGAGTTCGTAGACGAAACAGAAGAGATCCACTTCAAATACCTCGACAACCTGAGGTCAAGTGGAGTCACAAACATGTTCGGAGGAGGACAATATCTCACAGACGAATTTGACATCGGATTAAGAGATGCATTCAAAATACTCTCCAAATGGATGAAGACTTTCGAACAACGAGGATGCCCTGAAGGAGAAGATTGGAGTGAATTCTAATGCGATTCGCAAAGATTGAACTAGACAGAAGTCATACAAGGAACATGAGGATCACATTGGTACAAGTACAGAGGTACATGCCAAGCAATTACCAAGTGATCGAAGATCCCAATGGAGAGGCTCTCTACATTTACGGACATGATAACCATGGATGGACAATGGGAGAGTATGTGATACCGAGACTCGCAAGTGGATTGATCTGTGCAGGTGAACTATGCTCAGAACGAGAGAAGGACAAAGTAAGGAGCATGATTAATGAATGAAGTAATAATCACTATCATAATGCTAATAACGCTACTCATTAGTTTTAAATACGCATGGCAATACCTAGCCAGGAAATTGAGAAAGTACCCATTAACCAGTGAAGGGTTTAAAGGATGTTAGGAACAAAAGATCAGTTAGATCAAGACCTACTTCGTGTAGAAGAGGAACTTCAAGACTTAAGAGAAGAAATGGAAACCTTCTCACCGAATGACAGGACAATCTACTACACAATAATGGATCTAAGTAAGGACTTAATGAAATTAGCAATAGCATTCGATAAGGATACCAAGTCAAAAAAAGAAAAGGATTGAAATCTTAAAATGAAGAATGCGGAGCGAATTACTTTAAGTGATCTAGCCTTAATGGTTCGCTCCGCATTCCATCCATTACGAATCCTACGTGAACAAAAAGGTCTATCCTTAAGGAAACTATCTGCTTTATCTGGAATCTCATGGATGGGAATCCATTTCATAGAAACGCTTCGTTACAAATGTACTAAGACAGATTCAATCTTCAAGTTGGCTACAGCCTTGAAGGTGGATCCAGCAGCCCTATATGTAGCATGTCTAGAATACTCAATGGAGCCAGTGCCTGAGGGAACAAGAAGGGCACCGAACGGCAACACAAGGAAAGAGGGAGAGGGACCGCCAGCAATGTTAGCAAGACTATTACACCAAGAGTTGCACCCATTCAATTACTATCTGCTCAATCCAGATTACCGTGACTTAAATGAAGTAGGGATCAGTAGATCTGCATGGGGCAACTGGATGGACAAGAGGACTCAACCTCAAATGGGATCCATACTGAAAGTATCTGCTAAGTTTGGAGTGTCCTGTGAATATCTGCTAACTGCACTCAAGACGTGGTATAATGAGGATATAACCACTGACCCTGTTGGTTACATTGAAAAACACATGCACAAACTAGAAGAGGTAGCCAATGGCTCTGACGAGTAAGCAATTAAAAGCACGGCAGCAATCGGTAGGTGGGAGTGACATTCCATCTATCCTGGGCATCTCACCCTTTCGATCTGCTGTTGATGTCTACCTGGAAAAGACTCATGAGATGAAGCAGGTGGAGAACTCGGCTATGGAGGCTGGTCACATGTTGGAACCTGCTGTGATTGACTGGGCTTTAACTAAGTTGGAGGTAAAGGACTTTACTTGGTCTAGTGCTAATGTGCGTAGGACTAAGATTCTTACTTCCTCTGAGGGGTTGGAGATTCCTGCCCATGCCAACTTAGATTTCATGTTCATCAATACTGAGCCTGATGCTTGCCGTAATGCTCTTGAGGCTAAGACTACTGGGCTGCCTTATAACTGGGGCACTGAATGGACTGACGAGGTTCCTGATTATGTTCTTGCTCAATGTTTATGGCAGGGAATGGTTGCTGATTTGGATAGGGTTTACGTTGCGGTTTTGATTGGTGATCATGGTTTCAACTTAAAGATGTACACGATAGACATTCCTAATTACGAAGAAGAGATTGAAGAGATCAAAGATAGGATCGGTAGGTTTTGGAATAGAAATGTGATGGAAGGGGTTGCGCCGGACGATTCACCCCCTAAAATAGAGACATTGAAGAAGATAGTACGGGCACCCGGTAAGGTTACAGAACTTTCAGACATGGACATTGTATCGTGGCTTCAATCAAAAGAAGAACTTTCCATAGCCAAAAAGAAAGAAAGTGATCTCAGGGCCAACCTGATTTCTGACTTATCTGATGCAGAGATCGGAAAATCTGCTCACGGGCAACTTACTTATCATGAGTATACGAAGAAGGAGTACACGGTGTACGCCTCGAAGTACAGAGCGATCAAATGGCGACCCAGAAAGGACTAGGTTATGTCAGAATCTGCTTTACCAGCGACGATTGAGGATTGGTTAGAATCCAGAAGAGATGAACTCTTCGCATTGCTACCCAGCAACATTCAGAAGGAGAGATTTCTCCGCAACATTATCATGCAGATCAAGATGAACGATGGGCTAAAACGGTGCAGTATCCAGTCCATTGCTAAGGCATGTGTACAGGCCAGCACCTTAGGATTGGACATTGGGGTACTGGGATCTGCTTACTTGGTACCGTATGGAAATGACGCACAACTGTCCGTAGGGTATCAGGGATACATTGATCTGGCATACAGGTCAGGAATGAAGTCGATCCATACTGGCATTGTGAGACAGAACGACGAATACAAGGCCACCCAGGACAGTTTCACCCATGAGTTTGACCCATTCAGCAGCGAGGAGTTCAGAGGCCCTGTAGTGGGCGTGTACTGCCTCGTATGCCTCCCGACAGGCTCCACCTACTCGGAACTCATGACAGCCACTGAAGTCGATCAGATTCGATCTGGGAGCCGTTCAGCGAACTCTCCTGCATGGCGTGACCACTGGGGAGAAATGGCTAAGAAGGTGGTGATTCGCAGGGCATTGAAAAGGGCACCACTTTCAGTAGAGGTGAAGGAGGTAATCCAGAGTTCCGATAATGCTGAATACTCCTACAACAAGACTCCTCCAGCCCCTGCTACGTTCAAGAAGAAACTGGTAGATTCCAGGCCCAAGGCTTTACCTCAACCCAAGGTTGGAGAGCCAATTGAGGGTGCCTCGGTATGGGATGATCACAAGGAGAAGGCTAACGAACTGGCTAAGGTGATCGGAGTTTCCAAGTGGAACAAGATCAACAGGACCAGACAGGCCATGTTGACACAGAGGATCAAGGAAGAGGGCTTCCAGATCAGGCAGGTAGAGGAGTTCTGGGCACAAACAATAGCAGGATTCACCCCCTTTAAGAAGAGCATCATTGAGTCTTGGGATTCAGCAGACCTCGATGTGTTCCTTCGTATTCCAAAGAGAGGGAATCCAGACCATTACCAAGCAGCAATGGAAGGGAAGTATCAAGACGGAGAACAGGTGTCAGAGGAGACTTTCAGTGTGACGGACATGATTACAGAAGGGGAATGACAAGATGTCAGCAGTGCAACTAATCGAGAAACACAAGTTTGGGGAAACCACATCTACAATAGGAATCAGGTTTGGAAGGGTATTCGTCTACAATCAGAGTACATTCGAAGATGTAGTCTGGTATGTGGTAGACGGAGAGAAGATTGAATGGCTGGAGAAGTTCAGGAAAAAAGAAGACATAAAAGAGTTCGATGAGGTCAAAGACCTAGAGTATCTTGATATGTCCGTCTCAGCCAGATTGGATTGGGTTCTCAAGAATCTAATGGGAGTAAGCCAGAGTTGCTCTACTGAGGAATGGAAAGATGCAGTAATCAAAAACAAGACGGCAATCAAATGGGTGAACAACCTATCATTAGCCAAGGACAAACTAGATTGGTGGTACGCAGATGGATGCAAACTGGACCCAGACGAATTAGAAATCGTCCAAGGCTGGTCCAGGAAAGAAACCACCACACAAAAAGCCTCTCAAGAGAGAGCAATTGCAGTAAACATACTACACGTAAGAAGAAAAGCCCAAGAGATGACCGCTAAAGATGAGAGTACCCGGAACTAGAAAAAAGGTAAGCATAAAGCCCGGACAAGACTTCCAAGTTTTCCGAGGGGAAATAGAACTGGATGTCTTCCATGAAAAAGGTAAATGGACAATCGTCACCACGAAAGAAGTCATCATCCTCGAAGAGAAAGAGGAGCAGCCTAGAGAAGAGTGCTGCGGAAAAACTAAAGGCAGAGGGAATAAGAAACTACCAGGAGGAGTACCAGTTCCACGAGACAAGGCGATGGAGGTTTGACTTCGCATGGCCGGAGCAAATGGTGGCACTAGAGATCGAGGGAGGAGTCTGGAGGGGAGCCAAAGGAGGGCACACCTCTGGAGTAGGCTTCACCAAGGACTGTGAGAAGTACAACACGGCTACCGTCATGGGCTGGAAGGTCTTACGAGTGGTAGGGGCACAGATAAGAGACGGAAGCATGGTAGACTGGGTAAAGGGAGTCCTCCTGTAAGAGATAGAGGACGACCCTTTCCCAGTTACTACCGTCTTGTGAATCCTCCACCACGGAACACATTTAGTGCAGCCCTTGCACCTTTATCTTGTTTCTGTAGAAGGCCATGGAGTTGATCGTAATGGGCCATCTCCCTTGCCACGGCTGGTGTATCAAGACTTTTATCTCTATTGTGATCTAGGATAAGTTCTCCGATGACAGGGGCCTTCTCAAATTCCCCCCTCGCCTGGTTTGTCTTTAACAAACGGAGCCGGGTTGGGCCGTGAATTGTATTTGGAATACTTGAAGCCCTCCAGTTCGCCGCTCTTGCTCGATAGTTGCGTTCAAATTCACGTTGAGCCTCTGGCGATGGATTATGGCCCCAAAGGGCGGTAACCCCCCATTGGTCTCCTTTGTATAAATCAGTATCTTTCACAGCGGCAATGTAGTCCTCTTGTGTTTTTTTATCTGATATATCAACTGGTAATAATCTCATTGCTCTAGATGCACTACCTAAACTGCTGTAAAGATAACTGAAGTCTTTTTTACTAAATGATTGGTTCTCTACATTCTTATTGAAGATTCTCATTAAGTGTTCACGATCTTTAGACCAACTAGGATCCCTTCCTTCTCGAACCCACGCTTTATCCTGTCCAAAGTTTGGCGATGGATTATAGCCCCAAAAGGTTTGTTCCCATTCAGTTTGCCTTCTTCGTTCAGCCACTGCTGGATGAGGATCTTGCTTCTTCTTCTTCATTTCGACTCTTTCCCGGTTACTACCGTCTTGCGAATCCTCTACCACGGAACACATTTAGTACAGCCCTTACACCTTTATCTTGTTTCTGTAGAAAGCCATGGAGTTGATCGTAATGGGCCATCTCCCTTGTCACGGCTGGTGTATCAAGGCTTTTATCTCTCTTGTGATCAAGTAGTATCTGTTGCCGATACCAATCCAAATTCGCTGGTGGACCGCCCGATTCGTGCATAGACTTCTCCCTTGGAGATATACTGTTTGCACTAGGCATATAACCACCTCCGTCTCGCACCCTTTGAGGCCACTGGCCGCTGGTGCTGAACTGCCTAGAATAATCCATTGCTGTTTTTTCATCTAACAACATTGGCTTGAGTCGCATTGCCTTAGATAGACTACCTAGCCCTGTTTTCTTATATTCCGCTAACCATTGCTTTTCCAATTCCTGACGTGAATAGGGCACATAGCCAAGAAGTTCCTTGTTGAGTTCCTTGAGTTTACCGGGGCTTGTAAGTTGGCTATGAAGGACTCCCATGGGTTTGAGAGGGGGCCTATGGGAAGAGAGCGAGTCTCGGAAGAAGCGACCGTCTCTCGAAAGTTCAAGCAGTGGTGGCCTACCGGCTTGCAGCCATCGTTTCGTCTCGGGCCAATGCTCCGGCTGGGGAGCAGTAGTTGGATTGGGAAATCCATGTTCAATCGCCTCCGCCCTAATACGCTTAAAAGAACCAGCAATCGCTTCTCGATGCTCCTCCGAATATTCTGCGTCTGACCTGCGTGGAGACGATGAAAATCCACCGTGGCTCTCTCTTATCTGTGTTGGAGTCTGTAAGAGTTCTTTCCTAAGACCATCTATCCCGTAGTTCGACCCGAACGGTGCTGATGTATTTGCTGGAGATCCCGATCCGGGGCGTGGTCTTCTATCGAAGAATCCGCTCCAGCGAGTTCTGGGTGGGGCAGCGTCACCTTTGCGGGCTTCTCTGACGATTATGGGATCCCAGAACGCTGGGCTGAAAATAGGAGTTCTCGTTGCATCTTGCTTCTTTGCCTTCTTCTTCTTCTTCATTTCGACTTCTTCCTCTTGGATCCCTTGACTCTAGACTTCTCTTTCTTGCCACGGTTCTCAGAAGCAGACATCACTGTAGTCTTCTTGCCCTCATGATGGACATCTTTACCATCACCCTTCTTGACACGACCAGACTTCTCAGCCTCATCCCTGTTCTTGTTCCTCTTAGCCCTCTTCTTCTTCTGCTCCTCAGAGGATTGGAACTTCTTGTATTCTTTCTTATACTTCCTTTTTGCAGCCATTAGATAGCCCCAATCCACAAATCAATTATGCACCCAGTCGCCGTGGAACTATTAAGAACGCTCACACGGACAAAACGACCCATAGCAGGTACAGACACAGCGTTAGATTGACCAGAAGAAATAATATCATCACCTTGAAGTTCGACAGGAGAATAAAAACAAGTGGAAGTCTGCATAGATAGGGAATTATCATCAACAATGCTGTTAAAGAAAATCCCACCGCTAGTCCAAGCCGCAAAGTTAGATGTGTCCAGTGCCCCACCGGGCACCCCATCGGGTGCAGTTGTTGAAACTGTAAATGTATTGGGGGAAAGGCTCTCCTTGACAAAGTAAGTTTTGTCATCAATATCAGCCATCCCATTTACACTCGTGAAAGAGATCTTATCTCCGACTCGAAGATAATGGGTGTTATTGGCCGAGAAGACACCGGGGGCTGCTTGGGTAACACCCGAGAGTTGCAAAAGTGAGTTCCCGCCACCAGTGATAGTATGTCTGGGAACTAGGACTTCACCCTTCATCCAGTTCGTGCCGTCTGGCGAAAACTCAAGTTTGAAGTAAGCAGGACCGGAACCCGTAATGCTGTAAGCAATAATAATATTACCGCTACTAGACCACACACCCTTGGTTGCTGGTGTTGGATCATAGTTTTGAGATAGTATCTCAATACTTTCTCCAACCTCATCGGGAACTGCTCCACTGGGCCATGTCAGAGTATCGAAGATTCTATGAAATGCCATTACTTAACTTCTTTCCATTAGCCCTCTTCAGTATCCACAAAGCCGAGAGCAGTAGTAAAACGACGAGGGGTAGGTGGTCCCCATTAAAAAAGACCCCCATCTCGTAGACCAATGCATGATCTACGGGCACCAGATCCCCACCCGGCCCCTCGATTACCATTTGAACAATCGGTATATCCCGTGTATCAACCAGGACAACCGCTGTCTTTATCTTGCGTGTACTTACTACACACAAGATAGCAACAGCCACGAGCAACACACAGGTAACTTTACCCTTATTCACTTGAGTTTCGCAATGCCATTATCATGTACTGCCCTAGCCAAAATGTAAGCCATGATACCGTTAGCACTTAGATCTACCTGCTCCGCCGATAGTCCAGCATTCTCACCGAACATAACGAGAACGATCAATAGACCAAGGGCCTGTGCTTTCCTTGAGGTAAGGAAGTCTTTCAAGAACTCCATTTAATGCACCTTTCTTTTTCTCGCCTTGGCTAGCCAACCAGCGGCTCCAGCAAGGCAACCTACAACAATCTCCCGCCACGGTGACGGAAGTAAGGGAACTGAATCACGCACTACATTACCCGTGAACTCGCCAGAGGCTTCCAAGCCCGGACTATCTGTAAGACCACGAGTAAAGCCATCCCAGAACGCACAGCCTGAGATAGTCACAAGCAATGTCACCATTAAGAGTAGTCTCTTCATTTCTTATGCCTACACTCTCCAACAGCATCTTTGATCTGCTGCCTAGTTTCCTCAACATCATGCTGAATCTTGTATAGAACAGCATTCATTGTCTGTGTTTGATTGTTAATGGTATGGGCTAGTTTCCTTATATTCTCAGTTAGGCTTGTAAGGTTCTTCTCAACTTCAGCCCACTGTTTCATCTCAGCCCTTAAACGACCACCATTTTCATACCCATTCTTGCGTTCCTTGAGAAAAGAAAAAACCTCCCTAAGAATCAGCAAGGCCAAAGCCGTAGAGGCCAGTCCTCCTTCGAGGATAGCACCGCCGTCTTCCATTATCCACCCCATCTTTCCTGGATTGTCTTAAAGGTGCCCTGCCTAGTTTCGTACTTGCCTTCCTTGTCGAAGTAAGGCTTACCAGAACTTATGGAGTCATATATACTTGGCCCAACATCAAACAAGAGTTTGGCCCAGATTGTATTCTGTGCAGGAGAGAGCCTTCTACCAGCACCAATCTCACCCCTCGAAGCCCAATCTACATCAATCAGTCCCAGAGCCATGACGAACTCATTGATACCACCAACGGTTGGTCCAGCAAGTAGATCGGTGGCAGAGCGAGCCTTGTAGGAGCGGAGACCAGTAATCCCCGTAATCGCCTTATGGAAACCAATACCGGAGAAGCGTTCATAAGTGTTATTGATCTCAAAGATGGCCGCAAACATGCCACTTCTATCAAGTGCTTGAGCAGCCATGGTTCTTGACCAATGACTGGTAACGACAGTCCCGTCTTCCTTAGTCTCGGATTGATTAGCGAAGGGATCTCTACCGTTCATGACTTCATAAATGCTATAAGTCAGGGCACCACCCATAGAGGCAAGCATAACCTGCATCAAGGCATTAGGATCCTTGTAAACTCCACCCCTCTGAAGAAGCGGAAGGAACGTCATCTCGAACGAAGCAGCCATGAAGGACTTGAACTGCCACAGAAGGGAAGCAACTGGGTGCTTAAAGATCTTCGGGCTTGAGCCAACTGAAGGCGTGACGATAATCGCATTGGTCCCACTCTTTATCTTGGCTTGATAACTAAAGACGAAAGAGGCGTTGTCCCAGTCTTCTGACTTTGCTAAATAGAAATCACGTCCAACGATTGTCTCTCTACTATTACTGCCAGACAATTCCCATTGACGACCGACTTCCATGAGATCCGCCTTTGAAAACTTCATTGACTGAGCATAGGCAAGATCCCTTTCGGAGACTTCCTTACCTAGCCTGAGGCGAATGCCTATGTCCACAACCATGTCTTCAAGTCCAACAGTAACCATTTTTTTATTGAAAGAGTTCCATGCACCCAGTAGGTTCATTGCGTTATAAAGACTCATGGCTTTGGAGCCAGACTTAGTTGCATCATCTAATGCGGTTATTACCCCGCTACCCCGGCCACCAAGATCCTCCTTGCGTTTACCATCCACCGTCAGTGTGTCCCGGTTACCTTCACCAACTCCCCATGTTTTGGTCGCCTTGTTATCCGAGCCAGTCATTTCCATAGCACCGATAATGCGAGCGAACTCACTCATGTTGTCCCTGTTAGGATTGCCCATGTAGTGATACATAGTACGGATGTATCTCGCCATCCCTAGCGTACCGACTGCATTTCCAAAATCAGAAAGGGAAGCGATTAGCACCATCCCCATGTACCTCATGTAGTTTAGGTTTTTAAGGATACGGATGGTCTTGTCGGCTCCAAGGGAAGTGCTACCTATGCTTCTGCCTAAGAGTTGGTCGTAAATAAATCCAATATCGTCAGCAGCCCTTTGGATTTGCTTGTCGTCCATGCCATCGTCTTTGCCATGACGACGCAGTTTGGCAACCTCGAATGCGTGGTCTGTATTGGCGAAGGCTGCTTGTCTTCTGGATCTTTCTATCCTACGAATGACATATTCATATTCACTTTGTCCGAAACGCCCAATCATCCTCTGGTCTGCTAGGTCTTTTTGATCATGACCAGCGAAGACTTTCTTCTTCATGCTGCGTCTTCCTGACCTACTGGATTCCATTTGCCTGTTCCTGGAACTGAAGCCAATGAACTCCCCTTCGCTTTGTCCCTCTTCCATCTTGCTTATGTGTGGCTTGGTATCAAACTCTATGCCGCCTCTTCCGTGGGTATTAGCGGCTATTTCAGAGGCTAGCCTGTTCAGGGTATCAGTTGCAGAATCAAACTTGCTCGTTGCAGCATCTAGGTCTGCCATCATCTTCATAGCCCTGCCATTTAGAGCATGGTAATCCCTCATGAGAGGGTCACCCCCTTCTGGAGCAAGGAGGTCCATTACCATTTGAGCCTGTTCCGCTTCAAGATCTGCTAACTCGTCTTGTAGTCTCTTCCTCCATTTACCATCCTCCTGGGCCTTCTGCTCCTCAAACCTATCTGCTTTTTCCAGTTTCTTTATTTCTGTTTCCAACTTCTGGATTCTCTTGGTAGCCCTTTTTTCTATCTCGACATCCCTTGGATCCTTTAGCCAGTCCTGGAGAGCCTCCTGTTTCTTTCTCTTGAGTAGTATAGGATCAATCCAGATAAACTTTTCGCCTACTACTACATAAGTGCCATTGCCGCCAAGTCTCTCTTGCAGGTCGAAACTGTAGAAGACATCTCCGTCTGGTCCCTCTCTCTGGGTTACGCCATGAGCGATCTTGCTTTCCTTTACCGCTCCCTTTACAGGCTCACCGCCAAGGGTTGTCCTTATGGTAACTGTCCCATTCTTGGACACATCGAACTCATAGTCAAAGGATCCCACCTCCGCCTCTGTCATCTCCGTGAGGTCAGTAATCATGTGACCATTCTTATCTGCTGGAGAATAGCCACGACCTCTAAGCACCTCCTCGAAGTTGTTCTCCCACTCACGTGGGCCGTTGTGCAGTAACTGTGATATCTCCAGCCTTCGGTAGAGTCTCCTAAAGAATGGAGCGTCGGCTGTCTCTAGCCCAGGAGCATCCGGCGATGCCACCACTCCAGGATAGAAAGGCTCCATGAACTCTTGGATTTCCTTATTCAGCCTAGCGACCTCGGACCGGTCCACGTTTCTCTTCGTCACCAATTCGTTCAGGTCACTTATGACATCTTCAACACTCTCGTAATACTCATCTTCAGAGCCAGCCTTTAAGATCTTCGCTCTAGAGTGGACGCTTATACCGGCTTTACCAATGTCGAGAAGCCTTGCCTGGATAATAACTTCGTTCAACTCAGCGAGATCAACAGCCTTATCTACGAGTTCAAGGTATCGGGCCTTCTTCTCACTAAACCTCCCGCCCTCCTCACGTACGGATCGACCTTCACCGAGGTCCTTCTTGAGTTCAGCAAGTTCACGACTGATATTATTAAGCCTTTGATTAACCCTCAGAGTGTCATGCCTGATATTGTTCTCTAGAGACATGGCGATTCGACCAATAAGATGTTCTTCAGTTCTCTGATTCAGTCTTTCAATGTTGCTATCCATGAAGGGCATTAGGTACTTCTCGTCAATTTCAACCTGGACTTCCATCAAGGCAGATGTAGACCTAGACCTACCAGTGCCAGACCTTGATATGTCCGCATTCGTGTAGTTTAGTAGGACGGTCGTAGCCGTAGAGTCCAAGTCGCCATTCTTCACCTCACTTATTTTCGTTCCCGAATCTTTGATCTCTCCTTCAAGTATATCCTTCCTCTGTTTGAGATCCGCAACGTCTTTGCCTGTTGCCTTCCTGATTTCGATTTCCTCTTCGTTAATCCTTAATTCGGCAGTCTTTTCACGAATAAAGATCTCAAGCCTACTGATAATCGTCTCAGCCTTGGCGTTGATCCCACGCTTAATAGAAGCAAGGAACGCTTCCTTGTTTACGTCAGCAAGAACTTCACGCCTGACATGATACTTGGTGGAGTTGCCAGTATAATCGAGAATAAGATCTGCTTCCCTAGAGAAGAACCCAGCATCTATCGCTGCGTTATAGACCGCCGCCTGATGTTTCATTTGGTCTTGGGCTATATTCTCGATTATGGCTATTGTATTCTGGTCGTTTCTTATCGCAGCGAAGGGATCCACATCCTCGGCCCCCTCCGTCAGTACCCTTGGAGGAACCATAGCATCGGAATCGCCCACCTTCTCCTTCTGCAACTTTAGCAAGTCTCCCACGAGCGTCCATACCTCATCCTTGGTCAGTTTCTTACCATCTGGCAAGGTCGTCTCTACGCTCGGGTCAAGGTATTCCTTATCAATCCTCTGACTCATCTCCTGGTTCCTCACAAACCATAACTGCTTGACCATTGATATGACATCTTCCAAGGCAGCACGGGAATCAATGTCCCCAATGAGGTTGGTAGAGACCAAGGCTTTCCCAATAGTCTTGACAGTATCGGAC
>LWDU01032601.1_pt1 | contig 15507 bp, 17 predicted proteins | sample 727161 | NCBI WGS metagenome assembly LWDU01 (sample SAMN04566230, study PRJNA314399) | hydrothermal vent metagenome | isolation source: deep sea hydrothermal plume seawater | place: Mexico: Gulf of California, Guaymas Basin | collected 2004-07-11 | reverse complement strand
AGCCTCTATTTAATGTTACAATATAGTGCTTATATCCTCTAAAAATGAAGCGAATCCTTTATTTACCCCCCATCCTGCCGACACACCCATCCCATGGAGGGAAATAATATGGCTGAAAAAAAACACTTGAATGTAGTATTCATTGGTCACGTCGACCACGGTAAATCAACCACAGTTGGTAGAGTACTCTTGGAAGGCGGTGCTATTGACCAGCACTTGATCGATAAATACAGGAAAGAAGCTGAAGAACGTGGAAAAGCTGGTTTTGAATTGGCGTATGTCATGGACAATCTGAAAGAAGAGAGAGAACGTGGTGTAACTATCGACGTCGCTCATAAAGAGTTCAAGACAGATTCAAGACATTTCACAATTATCGATGCACCTGGACACAGAGATTTCGTAAAGAATATGATTACTGGAACTTCACAGGCCGACGCTGCAGTTTTAATTGTAGCTGCTGATGACGGTATTGCGGCACAAACAAAAGAACATTTGTGGCTTTCAAAAGTTATGGGTATTGAACAGATGATTGTAGCTGTAAACAAAATGGACATAACGAAACCAGCTTATAATGAAGGTAGATTTAACGAAGTTGTTGATGAAGTAAAGAAAATGTTGGGAATGGTTGGATTCTCGGATAAACAAGTTAGTATTATTCCTACATCTGGTTGGAAGGCTGATAACATTAAAGAAAAAGGTGAATTATCTTGGTGGAAAGGTGACACTTTGTTGCAAGCATTGGATAAACTAAACCCACCTTCAGGAGCTGCTGATGCTAAAATAAGAATTCCTATTCAGGATGTTTACAAGATTTCAGGTATTGGAGCTGTTCCAGTAGGTCGTGTAGAATCTGGAACAATAAAAGCTGGAACAAAGCTAATTTTCAAACCATCAGCTCATCCTGGTGGTAAAGTTGGTGAAGTTAAATCAGTAGAAATGCATCACGCTGAAGTTCCACAAGCTATCCCAGGTGATAATATTGGATTTAATTGCAGAGGAATATCACACACAGACATAAGGAGAGGAGATGTTGGTGGACCTGAAGATGATCCACCTGCGGTTGCACGTGCTTTCAAAGCACAAATTATGATTTTAGATCATCCTAATGTTATAACTGCAGGATACACACCTGTATTCCACTGTCACACAGCCCAAGTTGCATGTACATTTGAAAAACTTTTAGCAAAGTTGGACCCAAAAACAGGTGTAGTTACTGAAGAGAATCCAGATTTTCTTAAGAAAGGAGATGCTGCAATGGTTCTCATCAAACCGACTAAGCCTTTAGCTATTGAAGAGCAAGCAAAGTACAAGGCTTTGGCAAGATTTGCTATTAGAGACATGGGAGCAACTGTTGCTGCAGGTATGTGTCTCAAAATAGAAGAACACTGGGACTAAACTGAAACAGATGGCTCCAAAAAAGGCATCCAGTAGAGCTTGTATTTCACTGCATGCCTTGAGCCATGCTATTGTTGATGGAGTCTGTGATCAAATCAAAACTATTTCAGACCGAACTGGCGTAGGCATGATTGGACCAATACCACTTCCTACAAGAAAATTGAAAGTACCTGTTAGAAAATCTCCAGATGGTGAAGGCTCAGAAACCTGGGATCGCTGGGAAGCAAGATTGCACAAGAGATTAATTTATATTGACGCCGATGAAAGAGCTATGAGGCAATTAATGAGAATTCAAATACCAGATGGCGTCAAAATATCTATACAGATTCAATCCTAGAAATAGGAAGATAGTATAATACAAAACATAGTGGCTGACGAATAAATCGGCATCCAAGAATAGCGTGCGACTTCTACAACTGCATTGGCTGCGGCACTAATTCTATCCTGCTTACCTTGACCTAGTATTTCAACGCCATCCACATATACAGTCCCCATCGCAGATTCGGCAGGTGATATGTCCTCAATTGCCTCTTCTAAAGACTGCTTTGCACTAGGCCATAATCCTTCACAATCAGATAATGGATTAAAACCACCAGGTTTTACATTAACATAATGATTATCTGTTGTAGCAAGGAGTAACTCATCAACAACCCCTCCTAATTTTTCTTGCAATTGTTCGTTCATACCTGGAGCTAAACCATTACCATCCCAAAGTAAAATTGCGGTACGTTGAACATTAGAACTATCAGAGGATGGCTCATTCTCAATCACTAAAGTTCTCAAGCCTCCGGGACCAAGACCCTTACCTAAATCCTCCCCAGGAATATGTGAAATTCCAATTTTTAAAGGCCCGTCTTCTAAAGATGAACTATGTTTCAAAGCTTTTGAGGCCGATATTTCTAGAATTGTACCCTCCTTAGTTCCTGCTGCCAATGGAGGCCTTCCCCAACCCTCTTGATTATGCAAATCAATCATTACCCTTTTCCCATCTATATTTGATGAAGAGCGTTCTAAACGTGCTGCAAGTTCTGGTAAAATATCATCACTATCTCCTGGTTTTGCAAAAATCAATTTACCTTCTCCAATTCCTGTAACATAAACTGAAGGTACCTCACCTACCTTAATAGTTGGACGTGATTTACTACTATAACTTGCTTCTTCCGAGGCTTTCACCATTGCCTTTGTAATTCTAGTTAAATCTTCATCTCTCAAAGGATTATGATCATTAGTTGAAGCGCCATGAAATGCAAAACCAAGACCTGGTAAAAAAGGGTCTATTTTTGAAGGTAAATTAGAACCTCCCAAAGTTCCTACGGGGCCTGGATGAACACCTGGAACTGCCAAAAAAGCTACAGTCTCATCTTTCTTACGTATAGAGATCCAATTGTTTTTGGTCTCAATTGTTTGACAGATTTCTCTTATTGCTTCAGTTAAGCGCCTTCCATCACCTGTGGAAAAATGGTCAATAAAAGCAGACATATGTTTTGTACCGCTTACTCCTATTGCCTTTTTGTATGGTGAATCTACTAAGAACAAGAAAAAATGACTAGCAAAGGCTAATGTGAAAATAGTTAGCAATCCAAATTCTAAATCCGAAACCAATCCTCCTGACTGCAGAAAATAAAGACTTGAAATTGGTGATAATAAAGATAATGGAAAGGCAACTCTAGCTGGAGCACTTCCATGAGTTCTTAAAGTTAGATACCACAAACCACTCATACATCCCAAACCAAATACGAGACCCTTACTAGGTTCACTAAAATATGATGCTATCAATATCGTAATCAACATAATAATCGAGCCTGTAGAACCTGCTTGCAAACCATAACGAATAGGATAACGCCCATCCCAAAGCCATGAAATTTGAGAAACTAAATATGAAACCAGTAAAACTGGAATGAAGAAAGCCATTAATCCAACTATTGAAAAATCAACCAAATCGGCACTAATGCCTAGATTAGTATATGCCCCATAAACCAGCAATATAGTAGTAGATAAGAAAAGAATCAGACTATATATTAAATGCGGAGTATGATAAAGAAACGCAGACAGACGGGCGGGTGGCGGACTTACCTCATCGACTTTTAGTTTAGGGGCCATCTTCTAACCTGAATGTACTGCTTTTATGAGTGTGGACATCTCTTCTTTTAGTTTATGTGATGTCTCCACCAATGTTCCTGTAACTATAATATCTGCTCCAGCTTTAACAGCCTCAGAAGCGGCCATGGGTGTCCGAATTCCTCCTCCGACTATTAATAATGCTTCTATTTCATTTCTTACCGCCCTAACTATTTCAGAAGGGACGGGATTGGAAGCCCCAGAACCTGCCTCTAAGTAGATATATTTCATACCTAAATATTGGCCAGCTAGAGCGTGTGAAACAACCAAATTAGGATTATCACGAGGCAATGGTTGTGCTTGACCTACTCTACCTGCAGCCATTCCTGGTGCCACTACCAAATAGGCCATCGATAAAGGTTCTAGTCCTGCCTGTTTAACCCAACGCGCACTGGCAATTTGCTCACCTACCAAAAATTGCCGACTTTCACTGTTTAATAAAGACATGAAAAATATGGCATCTGCTCTACCTGAAACGGAAGAAGCATGCGTTGGAAAAAGAATAACTGGTAAATGTGTTGTCTCCTTAATAGCATCGACTGCAGAATCTACCTTTTCTAAGCTTAAATCAGTAGATCCTCCAACCAGAAAACCATCTGTGCCTACCTCGGCAGTCATTGTTGCTAAAGTAACTAAATCGTCAGGTTCCATCTTTCCGGGATCCAGTAATGTAAAATGAAGTGGATGCTTCTTTCGACTTTTTAGTATGTAATTATGTATCATAAGCAATCGCTAGTCCGGGAATACCATAAAAAAAGAACGGGCCATGAAAAAAATGAATTGGATTAATCCCACTCCATATCAAATTCCATCTCGTCTTCTTCTTCCTCCACAATGACAGGTTGAAGTACTGGGCTTGCTACTACAGCTTCAACAGAGGTTGCCTCTGCCGATTGAACTACGGCAGCCTCTGCTGATTGAACTAAAGGCTCAGCTTCAACGGCCATTACAGGCTGAGCTTTCATAACAGTATCTGCTTCTATCTCTTGTGATATTACCGAAGCAATTTTAGATGAAGGGAACGAAGAAATACGTAGTCCAGGCAAAAATACAGCTTCTGAAGAAGAGGTCATTTCTGAACGGAGTCTTAAGACTGTATCCTTATCAACTTGAACATAGGAATCTGAATAATCACCACCGCCAACAGCTAATGGATATGTTACAAAATCACGACGCCTTCGAGCAGCTCTAATTGGTCTTGGTGGAAGTTTAACTTGAGGTGTAGGTACTTGTTCAGGAATATCTGTCAAACCTAAAGTAGATGGAAGTGCTGTGTAAAACTGCGGTTCTTTTTCCTGATTACTATGCTTCTTAGGGTGGCGTTTAGGCCTACGGGGTCTTACCTGCCCCACTGACATAAGATAGAACATCCCTGCTAGAATTATCATACATATTACAATTGCAGCACTTTCAGGTATAACTCCCAAAGGAACTAAAAATATAACTAAAACAATCGAAACCACCGCACCCATTGATTGCATTATGAAAGGATTTTTAGGAGAACCTCGTCTTGACTTAGGCCCTTTACGTGGCCGACGCTTCTTACTCCTTTTTTGACCATCTGCCATGGCTATCACTAAATTAGCACAGTAGATAGCGTATAAGCATTTACCTAAGAGGAAGCCTTTTTGTATTGATGTCTTACGCAATTAAAATGATTGAAGTTGAATGTGACGATGGAGTCCATGATTTTCCTAAAGGAATTAGTGCAGGTGAAGTAGTCAAAGAGATACATGGAAAAAAATCAGGTGCGATTGCAGTCTTAGTCAATGGTAAAGAAAAAGATTTATCATATTCATTGCGAAAGAACTGTGAGATTGACATTATAAAAAATGATTCTGATGAAGGATTATACATAATGAGGCATTCGTGTGCTCACCTTTTGGCTCAGGCCGTAACCGAATTGTTCCCTGAAGCTAAACCAACGATAGGCCCACCAATAGAACATGGTTTCTATTATGATTTTTTTATGAATCCAATCAATGAAGAAGATTTGAAAACGATTGAAAAAAGAATGAAGGAACTAGTTAAGAAAAACATTAGAATCGAGAGAGAAGAGTATGATAACAAGGCATTGAGAAATATGTTTTCAGATAATTCCTTTAAAATGGAAATCATGGATGATAAGATTGGTCACGATGTAGGCTCTTCAGCATATAGACAAGGGAACTTTGTAGATCTTTGCAGAGGGCCACATGTTGAAAATACTGCTAAATTGAGATGGTTCAAACTCACTAGTACTAGCCAGGCATATTGGAGGGCGGATGCAAAACGTGAACCTTTAGTTCGAATTTATGGAATGTGTTATGCCTCCAAAAATGACTTAAAAGAAAGAAACATGCAACTGGCTGAAGCGGAAAAAAGAGATCATAAAAAAATAGGTAAAGAAATGAATCTCTATATGATTAATGAATTGATTGGAAAAGGATTGCCTGTCTGGTTACCAAATGGAGAAATTATAAAATCGGAAATTGAACGCTTTGCTGTAGAAACTGAAAACACCTATGGATATGAAAGAGTAACAACTCCTGTGCTTGGTAAACAACAATTATTCGAGACAAGTGGACACCTGCCACATTATGCTGAATCTATGTACCCACCAATGGAAATGGATGATGGGACTTACTATCTAAAAGCCATGAACTGTCCTATGCACCACCTTATTTACCGAAACAAAAAACGTTCTTATCGCGAATTACCTATTAGAATAGCTGAATATGGGACGGTTTACAGGAATGAATTATCAGGTACACTCACAGGATTATTGCGTGTAAGAATGTTGTCTATGAACGATGCTCACATATACTGTACTTTGGACCAAGTTGCACAAGAATTTGCAAATAATATTCAGATGGTTCAAGAATATTACTCGGCTTTTGGTTTTGATGACTACCATTTCCGTCTTTCATTATGGGATCCTGAAAACACTGAAAAGTATATTGATCAACCTAAAAACTGGGAAACTACACAGAACCATTTAAGAGAAATTTTAGATAATTTGAACGTAAAATATGAAGAGAGTGTTGGAGAAGCTGCCTTCTATGGGCCCAAAGTAGACATCCAATTTACTACGCTCCTAGGTCGAGAAGAATCAATGTCAACCATTCAATTGGATTTTGCAGCTAAAGAGCGATTTGGATTAAGTTTTATAGATGAATCGGGAACTGAAAACAATGAAGTATTCGTTATACACAGAGCTCCATTATCTACACATGAAAGATTTGTAGCATTTCTAACGGAACATTGGGCTGGAAACTTTCCAACTTGGCTATCGCCTATCCAGGCTCAAATTATAACCATTTCAGAAAAACATAATGACTACGGCACAAAACTGGAAAAAAAACTTAAAGATGCAAATATAAGAGTAAAAGCAGATTATTCTGATCATACTATTGGTAAAAAAATACGTATGCATCGAAAAATGAGGCCGGCTTACATGATTATTATAGGTGATGAAGAATCACAAAAAAACACCGTCTCCATAAGAGCTCGTGACGGCAACCAAAAGAATGGAATACCTATAGAAGAATTCATTACCACTCTTGCTTTAGAGAATTCCTCAAGAAAAAAGAAATTAGAACTAATTTAGACTCTGGCCATAATGGCGCAGAGGGAGGGATTTGAACCCCCGAGGGAATACTCCCACCGGCTTTCAAGGCCGGCGCTATACCGGGCTAAGCGACCTCTGCCTTAAAAATGTCAAAGCCCAAGCTAAATGCTTGGGCTTAATCCGTAAGATTCTTAACGAACCTTACTTTCGACCGCGAGCCATAGGGGATCTAGCTACATTGCCTTGTTTGTCAATATAGTATAGATAATTGGCCTCACGACTGACGCCAGCTTTAGCTACGGGTTCTGGACCGCCACCGGTCTTCTTTCCACCGCGCGCCATCTTAGTACGCCATACGTCGCCATCTTTACCTAAATAATATAGATATCCTGACTCTTTCGATACTCCTGTTTGTGCAACTGTTTCTGCCATTGGTTTACACCAAGGATACATTAAGTGGACAGTATATATACTTAACCACTCTATCGACGACAAACATTAAAAACAACCTATAGTTAAACTTATATTGTACTCTGCTGAGTCTACTACATGGACATGACTATGGATTTTAACGGAGAGATGCTGATGGAATTCTTCGTATCGATGTTAATAATTGGTATTGGCGTAGCATTACTTGCAACGGGAATGTTTACTTCATACTTTGGTGCAGGAAAATCTCAGAAGATAGGATTTGCTTTATTATTTTTTGGAATAATAATCTTAGTCTTGGTTTATCTTATGACCTTTGGAGGTGTTGATGCAATACCAAATCAGTTTAATGAAACTACATTCATGGATGCTCTATTATCTGGTGTAGCCGCTCTTGGCGGAATGGTAGTAGGAATGTTTATGATCTTATTTGTGCTTATGAAAGTTGATACTGTAGATGACTTGGAAGATTTGGATTTGGAAGATCTTGAAGATTTAGATTTAGATGAAGAGCTAAAAAAACTTGAAGAAGAATTAAATGAAGCGGATAGTGATGATGACACTTCGGAGGAAGAAGAATGATGAATATCGTAATCTCAATGGGGCTTGTTGGTGTTATGCTTTCAATGTTATTTATGGGCTTACTCATAGCCTACTATGGAAGTAGTAAAACCCGAAATGTTGGATTTGTATTCCTTCTTATTGGTGCTGGATTAGCATATTATCTTACTCTACCTGAAACATATAGCAAGGTTATATTTTTAGATGGAATGTTAGCTTTCGTAGGTGGAATGGTTGGTGGAATAATAGGAATTATTGTATTCCTTGTTGCCATAATTAAATCATAAACATCAAAACTTAACATAGCATTAGTCTAAAATAGAATAACGATTCGTGATACCTGTGAGTTCAGATGATGAGCTGTGGAAATCAGGTAAATCTGATGAAGACGCGGCTGAAGCTAATGAAGAAAAAAACAGTATCTTAGATCTTTCTTCACCCTCTCCTGATGATGGGGGAAGTGGTGATTTAGATTTAAGTCCTTTAGCTATAATCGATAAAGAATCAAGTGTAGATGAAGATAATTGGGCAATACCTCTAACCCATGAAGAAAATGGAATTAGTATTAGAGTAATTGGAGTTATAGGCACAATAACCATATTATTAATGACTGGATTCTTGTACATTCTATTAGCCTATCAAAATGTCATAATAGAGGTTCCATATGAACAATACGAAGAAGAAATTATTTACGAAATACAAGGCTCAATAAATTTTGATAGTTCACTAGATATTCCTTTACCAATAGGATTTATTGACAATGATATTGTAATAAATGAACTAGATATTGTTTTTTCAGGAGAACTAAAAACAGGAATTAAGGCACCGTCGACAATGATTATTGACGGATACGGAAATGATAGAAGTGTTTTTAAAAAATATTTAGAACAAAACCTTAATGATATTGATGGAACAATAAAGCAGGAAGGTGAAAATCCAGCTAGTCTAGAAAATGCAGAAAGTATCACATTTCAGCACCAATTTATTGATACAACATCCTTAGAGATTGTTAGAACCGATATTGAATCGAATGCCTCCTATTCAGATACATTAACTGGTGAAAGCTGGTACTGGCAGGGTGCAACTGACTGGGTTCCAAGAGATAGTGAATCTGGGTTATTACCGCATGGCAGCACATATATAGGTCAAAAATTGGAAGCAGGAACTAAAGGAACAATAAACGATGGTGGAATCGAATTTAATTGGAAAGTCACCGACGGTGGTAAAGTAGATGGAATTCAAACTGCACTCCTCAAAATAAGTACAGCGTATGTTTCAGATTCGATTTTGGGGTACCAATATCAATACCAATACGACTTTGATTTTTATCTCTCTGAAGAAAGCAGTATGCCACTAAAATTTAAACTTAAAGTGAACTCGGATGCAAGCTCACCGAGTGGTAAATTGTACGCAATAAATTTTGAATATAAAGGTACTACATCTAAAAGAACCGAAGGATATACTGACGTACCAACAACATCATACAAAAGTGGGTCCAATACGAAAACTGGCGAATTTAGCCCTTGGGTTGATGGTGCACCAGCATTTGGAAATAGTAGTTGTGGTTTAGATTCATCATTCACCCTACAAACAGGTATTGAAAAAGGTAAAAATGACGTATCTGGATTTAACAACTATGTTAAAGACCAAGAAAATAAGAATAAACCCTCATTCCTTATTGAAGCAAACTATACCGAAAAAAATGAAGGTGCCTGGAACTTTACAATGGCTCACTATAATGAACAAGCTGAAACTATTGATGGGTGGATTTTAGCGTATAATCGAACTAATATATCTGGTGAAGAGATTACCGTAGACAAACCCATAATGTCAATGGATGATATACCTACGCCATTGACTATTTGCTCAGCTGAAGAAGTAATGACTGATTTTAATGAAATTGCCTCTTGGACTGTTAATGATCAAACTAAGAATGTTGATTATTCAAATGTAAAATTGTTATTAGGGCAAAATTTGATATCTAAGCAGAGCTTATCCTCACCATCTTCAATTATTAATTTTGGTAGTTTGAACTTAGTTAATGTTGTCTCTGATTTAAGTCAAGGGAATATTAACCCTAATGATTATTCAAATAATATTGACGTTAATACTGCAGGTAGCTATGCATATTTCTTAGACAATAAAGGAACAGACCATAATGGAAATAGTTATCAAAAATTAGCTGGAGTTGATGCTAAGGACGGATTAGTCTTATTCAATATTCAATCTATAAACTCAAATTAACCTATATAATTAACATCCGTTCTTTCTACTTTGTCACTAGTCTCTATATCTTTTAATTGGTTTGTTATTGAATCAACTTGCTTAGCTCTTTCTTCAAGCTCAGAAAGATCGATACTAATACCCAATAATTTTTGAAGAGATTTAAGAACTACGCTTGCAGATTTAGGATCGACCATATATCCACTTGTTTCTCCCATTAAACAACCTCCATGAATTCCTTGTAGTTTGCCTAGACCAAGGAGAAGACCTGAAGCTCCGACAATCCCCGCACCAGGTTCGCCATCAATAAATTCCACGTCTGCTTTCTTGAATAATTTAACAATATCATTTGATGTTGCAGCACCCAAAACCCTAGGGTCTGGAACTAATTTGCCTAAGCCATAACCACCTAAGGTATAAATTGTAGTAACTCCCATCTCTTTTACCATAGCTATAAGCTTCTGGCAAAGATCATACTGACCAGAAGAATCCATACCTTGATACTCACCAACTAAAAAAAGCAAATCACGCTCTTTGCCTTTACCATTATAATAATACAATTCATTATTAACCAAATTTACAATTCCATCTTCGTCAATCAAAACTTGTGGAGGAAAGTGAGAAGAATAAATTTCCATACACTTCTTAGCCTTTAATTCTTCAATTAAATGCATTGCCGCTAATTTTCCAACATTACCTACTCCTGGAAGACCTTCAAGAAGAATTGCATCTTTCAATTTTATATCTTCTGTTCTAACAATTTCTGTAAATACCATTAGTCACTCCTAAGCATACGTCGATATTTACCATATTTATCTTGGGGTGAAAATCGAGGAGGGAGAGGATTGGAAGTAGATGAATTACACGTAACGCATTTATTTGTAAGAGTATATGATTTACAATTCTTACAATGAAAAATACGGGTTCGCATTATGACCTCTCAAATGAACCAATACCACCTTCAGCTTTAAGGGTCTTGAGCACGCTATCGACAGCAATTTTCAATTCATCTTCAGCTTGCTTATAATTAGGTGCTTTGACAGATATGCGATAAGATGGTGAACCATTAGATGCTATTTTCAAAGTAGTATCTTTATTGATAGCTGAAGGAGTTACCAAAGCTTTTTTTATTTTTTCAATACCCTTAGCATCATATGAAACTAAATCAAATTTACCCCCTATTGAAACATAAGGTGGAGTAACATTAGCTCTAGCAGCATCAATGAAGTTCTCTACCCATTGGCCTTTCCACTCGTTTTTAAATGAAGGTTCATCCATTACTGAAGCTTCAAAACCAGAATAGAGATTGCCGTACATTTTTGTTAAGTCATTCCTTACTTTGTTAGAAAGTTCTTCAGGTTCCATTTTTGATTTAATAGCAACTAATTCTAATAATTTGGATGCTCGTTGCTCATTTTTCCAGTCTCGAATCTTTTCTTGTTTTCTGTGACCTGAAACTTGGCGGACGGATGCATCACATATTTTACTTCCCTCTTTAACTTTAGTGACTTTAGCCACGACCCTTTGACCTTCGCGAATGAAATCACGAATGTATTTTACCCATCCTGATGCAACTTCAGAAATATGGACAAATGCCTTACGTTCAGAAAATTCAAGTAATTTTAATGTTGCTCCAAAATCTTTAACTTCAATAACGCGCCCTATTACGTATTCACCTTCTTCGGGAGTGTCCTGTGGACTCACTCAAGTTCCTCCAGGATTTCTCCTAGAATCTTAGCCTTACCTCCAGTTGGTATGGCAATAGTAGAACCTGTAACTGGATCCTTAATAACCGTATCACATTTATCGAAGATTATTACTGTATAGTCACTGTCAGGACTTTTTACCTTTAGAAATTTGCTCTTTGTATTTTGCATTATTACTCCGTCAACTCGAATTTTTTGGCTCGGATATTCTTCCTATGATGTGCCTTACCTGTTTCGGTACATCTATATCTAAGATAAACTCTTTTTGTGGGTTTTTCTCTACCTTCAGGCTTAGGCCTTGGAAAACCACCATATCCTGCTGTAACGCGCCTAAAAAGCCTTTGACCTCTTGCCAATTCGGATGCTCGCTTTTTCTTTACAACTTCAACCTCATGAATTGTATGTTTCTTTGCAAATGGACTATACATTTTAATTTTCCGTGGTAATTTCATGATATAAGCGTCCTCAAGACTCCGCCCGACTCAACGGGTTTAATAAAGCTAATCCGAGAACCTAATCACGTTGTATTCTTTAATTCTTTATGTTTCATAAAAAACATGGCCTGTAATACAGCCATAGGTAACTTAAACCAAAAAGCACTTGTGGCTTTGCCTTCATACTCACCTCTAGTAAGTTCAGCAAGCATTCCAAACAATGCGGGCGTTCTACCTAGTGCAAAACCGAGCTTCATGAAAACAGAGCGATATATTCTATGCTTTGTTTTTGCTGCGCGATACATATCTCGACTATAGTGCGAGCGCCAATACTTCTCGAACAATGTTGGATCGCCTTTTGATATTGCCTTAGCTGCTAAACGTCCCCCTAATGTAGCATGGTTTAGGCCTTCACCATGTATAGGATTAACATGGCCTGCTGCATCTCCACAAAGAACCCAATTTGAACCCGAAACGGGTTCATCAAATAGCTCCGGATCATTATAGGAAGGTATTGCAGAACCAAACTGCTTACAATTCACTATTTCTCCATTTTCGGCTAGTTTCCATTTACCATTCTCTATAAATTCACCAGGCCATCTTTCATCCATTAATTTGTGAAGAGCTTCTTTCATACCTGGCGTTCCTGCATTGTAACAATATCCTATATTGTAATGATCACTTTTGGGAAAAACCCAGAGATATCCTTCTTTGCCTGGTAAAGCTCCAAGTATAAATTCAACCTCATTTTCTATTGGCTTAATAGAAAGATAATAGCCAGCTGCTGCAAATAGATGCTCACGCGATATTTTTTCCATGAAATGACGGCGTGTAAACCCATTTACGCCATCTGCCCCAATAATGTATTTTGCTTTGTATTTATCATTAATAACCCAATTACCTGAAGAATTCTCTAATGATTTTACACGCTCGGCTATATGGCCTGCACCTGCTTCTTTGGCCCTATTATATAGATAAAAATCCCAATCATCTCTACGTATTAGTTTACCTTTGTTAACAGGAACCTTGAGTTTTGTATTCTTATAAGTAAACGAAATCGAGGTCATGTGACCTTCAATAGCTTCCTCTGGTGCATCCATCCATTCAATACCTTTTACAGGAAGACCTCCACCACAAGCTTTGCGCCTAGGATGTGCAATGGAATGATCAAATAATAATACTGAAAGACCTCTTTCAGAAGCTTCACGTGCTGCTGAAGAACCGGCTGGGCCCCCCCCCACTACTGCTACGTCTACAACTTTCACGTTCAACTATTATGAAGAGCCTAAATTAAGGCATTCATGATTTCAGCTGTAATTTAGAATATAATAAGGTACAAGTATCTCCCTCAATCTCTTTAATTATACAACCCTGCAAAATCAGTTCCTCCACTCCGACTCTGGACACTACATAAATTACCCTAGGCTCTTCAAAATCCAATAGCGTATAAAGAGGATCTTCAGGACCTGTTAATTCCAACTCAGCATAGCCATTCTCCTGAATTATAAAATTACGAAAGTCAAAACCTAGACCGCCAATAAAAAGCCGATGATTTATCCCATTAAAACAAACCTCAGTTTCACTTTTATTAACACTCAACTGACCCATGAAATAACCGGAATCTAACTTAGTTTATACTATTTGTTATTCCAAACTGATGAATTTAGTTCTAAAAAAGCAGGTCCCCATTTGAAAATTGACATTATTTCTTCGCCTTGTCTTTTATTGCCACAAATCATAACTGCGCTTGCAATGGCCTCAGCCGTAGTTAATTTTCCAATTTTACCTGAATTAACTGGATTAGCAGGAACAATATCTGGTAACTTTCTAGGCTCCAAACCCATTATTCTTAACTTTGAAAATGTATCTTTAGCCATCTTCCATGAACAATCAACACCCACAATACCGCCAACTTCTGCAAAAATAGAATCATCTTTATTCAATACTTTATCAGAAAAAGGATCTAAAACTATTCCTTTAGGAGGTAATGTTCTAAATGAATTGTAATTTACAGAAAAACCGAACCTTTCCAAACGCTTAGCAGTACATTTTTTGGGATCGTCTTGATCAAAGCAGAGAATTCTTATTTCAAATGACATGTAATGTGAAATCAACTGGTGGGGCTGCCATTGTTAAACTACTCAAACTTATAAAATCAGCATATGGGGCATAATAAATTATATTTTCTATATTAACACCACCTGATATTTCAATTTCTATGTCTGAAATCGATTTTATTTCAGATACTGTAGTCTTTACAAGTTCAGGTGTAAAATTATCAAGCATTACCCGATCTGCATTAGATTTAGTTGCCTCTAAAGCTTGTTCGGGTGTATCTGCTTCTACTTCTATCATTAAATCGGGATATTTGAGTTTAGAATTCGCTATAGCCTTAGATATACTATTGGTCAATTTCAGATGATTATCTTTAATCAGTATTGCATCATCTAATCGAAGCCTGTGTGTTCTTCCTCCACCATGAACTACTGCTTCTTTTTCAAATTCTCTAAAACCTGGTATTGTCTTTCTAGTAGCCAATATTTCAACATTGGGATTTACAGACTTTGCAATGGCCACAATTTCAGCAGTTAGTGTAGCAATACCACTAAGATGACAAAGAATATTGAGTAATAATCTTTCTACCTTTAGAATGCTATGTGATTTACCTTTAAGACTAAATATGATATCTCCTAATTTTATCTTACGTCCATCAGAAAGAGAAGTCTGATAATCGATATGAACCATAGTCAACAATCTTTTAACGATTTTAATTCCTGAAACTATCCCTGGCCCACCCGTTACTTGTGCTTCACAAGGTATGTTTTGAACAACTGCTTGACTAGTAAAATCTCCTTTGCCTACGTCCTCAGCTAACCAATCCTCAAGGATATCTCTCATGTTATTAACCGAAGATTGCGAGTTATGGAATAAAAGATTAACCTAACTAATCCTTCCGGCGGTTAAACACTACAAAAGCAAAAGCTAGTAATGAAGCAAATACTCCGAAACCAGGACTATCATCCTCTGTTTCGACTTTTTCCTCTACAACTTCTTCTCCCTCTGTTTCTTTAACTTCAATCTCGGCAGTCAT
>LWDU01000227.1_pt1 | contig 15513 bp, 10 predicted proteins | sample 727161 | NCBI WGS metagenome assembly LWDU01 (sample SAMN04566230, study PRJNA314399) | hydrothermal vent metagenome | isolation source: deep sea hydrothermal plume seawater | place: Mexico: Gulf of California, Guaymas Basin | collected 2004-07-11 | reverse complement strand
TGCTATTGCGTAATCAATCATCTTGGGTTTCAACATCGCTTTCTTTGCCTGTGAGAGCCCCTCGAAGGCGTGCGTTGTCTGATCGAAGCGCATTGGAATCCTTGGCACACATTTTCCCAAAAAACCACGGTTAAGTCCGAAGGTCGGGTCGAAGTGACTTGGACCAATGAGTTGAACCCGCTCAGCAGTGGTGATGTCGCGAACCACATACTAGTCTTCACCCAGTGCTTCACAGATGTCGAAATCTGGTTGGCGAAGATAACTTTCATCGCGTAATTCGTGAGCATCTGCGAACCAATACTCGATAGCACCGCCAACGATGCCCGCTCCGATAATGTCGACCTTCGTCATACTATTGCTTTGAAAGGCCATTGTGGCGGTTGGATTCAATAACCCCTACATTTGGGGCTATAATATGGCGCAGGGAGATAACTGGACTGCCGTCACAGATGGAAAGGTTCCCCTACTTTCATCTCCTAAGCGGATGTTTTCTAATATAATGAAGAATCGTCAGGTATTACGCCATTTTATAAAACGTGATTTTAAGGTTACATATCATGGTCATTTTCTAGGATACATTTGGTCAGTACTTGAGCCATTGGCTTTAACTGTGATTTTTTATCTTGTATTTGTTATTCTGAGAGGTTCTGCAGATAGCCTATTGCCGCTTTCAATAATGATTGGAATTCTTTTTTTTAATGCATTTTCACGCACATTCAATGGTTGCACGGTTGCTCTTACTCGTAATTCCGGCTTAATACAGCAGGTATATTTCCCGCGTGAAATATTTTTAGCTTCTATTGCGGGGTTCCAATTTGTTCGCTTGGCATTGAGTTTGATAATTGTTTTCATTTACATGGCTTGGGAAGGGTTGCCAATAACCAACCTATTGCTATTGTTGCCCTTATCAATGGTTGGAATTACTTTACTTGCGTTTGGTTTGGGATTACTTGCCTCGATGTGTCACGTGCGCGTACGTGATACGGGGCAGGTGGTGCAATTGCTTTTACGTGCAGGTTTTTTCCTATCAGGAGTGTTCTATTCGGTTGAACATATTCCATCTGAGTATGTAGGCTTGCATCTTTCTAATCCAGTTGCAGTATATATTGAAATGGCAAGATCAGCAGCTTTTGGGAAAATGGATATCTTAACATTTGAACACATTGGTGTTGCATTAGTATTTTCAGCATTAGTATTCATAATAGGTTCAATGGCTTTCATGCGTTATGAACGTAAGGCGGTGAAATACTTATGACCGAAGAATTGGCTGTTGAGTTAATATCAGCAACAATGGATTTTCCAATTCTTCGCACCGGTCCTGCTTTTTTGAAAGAGTTGCTTACAGGGCGATTTAATTCAAAAGGCTCCGCCCCTACAAGTTTTCGTGCATTAGATGGTGTTAATATTCAGGTGTCAAAAGGTGAAGTCTTGGGTATTATGGGGCCAAATGGTGCAGGGAAAAGTACAATGCTTCGCGTCATTGCAGGCATCTATGCACCTGATGAGGGAACAGTTCGTACGCGTGGGAGAATAGCATTATTAGCGGGATTGGGTGCGGGATTTCAAAGAGATTTAACCGGCAGAGAAAATATTTTCTTAAGTGGAAGTGTGTATGGGTTTGGTGATGGCGAATTATATGACCTCGTTCCTTCAATAGTAGTATTTTCAGGGATTGGCTCATTTATTGACAAACCCCTCCGAACATATTCTTCAGGTATGCGCGCCAGATTGGCCTTTTCCTTGGCCTCTCATCTTAATCCAGATATATTGTTAATTGATGAAGTGTTAGCGGTGGGGGATTCTGATTTCCGTCAAAAATCTAAAGACAGGATTCAGGAAATGGTGAAGGGGGATGCTACAGTAATTATTGTTAGCCACAATGAACCAACCCTAAGAGAAATGTGTGATAGAGCAATTTGTCTTCACGAGGGGAAAGTTGATATTTCTTCATCAGACATAGATGAGGTAATTGAACGCTACCATTTACTCTCAAAACGTTCGAAAATATGACTTGATTTCAAACGGTGAATAATATGGTAAATTCTCACTGGATGCTTTCCAATGGTGCATTTGAGGCCGTCAGAGTCCTCGCTAATCCTGACTCTGTGATTGTTGAAATTGGCAGTGGTGAGGGCACCGAACGTTTAATCCGGCTTGGCAAGATTTACTCTATTGAACATGATGAAAATTGGATATTAGGATACCCTGGTGTAGAATATATTCACGCACCTTTAGTGGATATCGAACCACTCCCGGGTTTTAATCACAAAGAATGGTATGATTCAGAGGTGGTGCAAAATAATATTCCCGAAAAATGTGATCTAGTAATTGTCGATGGCCCATTAGGCTCTATTGGGCGTTCAGGGTTGTTGCGTCATCTTTCTCTTTTTCCAAAAGGAGTAACTTGGATTATTGATGATACGAATCGAGAAGATGAAGCGCTTATAGCAAATTACATTTCACTAACGCTCAAACTCCACCATCTAAAGTTTTGGAATTTTTCAATCCTCTCTCTTGAACCAATTGATCCTCTGCTGGCAAAAATTATTCTTGGAGCATCTTGGAGAGAAATAAGATTAGAGGGTGAAGATTATATTAGAAAATATTATCCAGCGTGGGGTGTAAAATAATGAAGTGGTTATTAAAGAAACTTCCATTTTGGCACCACCAACCACCTTTAGGATTACCCATGCGCCGATTAGTAATGTTGGCAATGTCAAGACCGGTACCAATAACTGAGATGGAGGGGGTGATTCAAAACCACTTGAAATCAAATAGCGAAAAGGCATTAGTCGAATTAAAAGCAGCAATCAAATACTTACGGCACAAACGTTTTCATAAAAGAGATGGTGCTAATCTTTATCTCGCTGGTATTCGAGCAAGTTGTTCTTATGAACCGGAAATAGGGGTTAGTTTTGGACTAAAATTAATTAAAGAAATTCCAGACCCCCGAGCAATACGTACTCTTGTGACTTATTTGAATCGTTTAGATAGGCCTAATGAATCATTGGCATTACTTGATTTGTGCTCATCTAGTGATTGGAGGCGAGAAATGAAGGGTATATTGAATTTAAAGGTATTCGGCCCACCACCAGATGAGAGCGATTCATCCGTGCCATGGATATTTCAATTAGATGAAGAAATTGAAATTTCTGCTGTTCTTTATTATGTTCAACACCCTTTTTCTGAACATCAAATTAGAACAAAAAGTGGCTTCCCCGCAAGGTTTGAATTAATAGGAATTGCTCGAATGGGAGAAAATGAATCATCCGCAGCAGCATTAGCAACGTTCTTATTTTTTGATGATGGGGGTAATGAGGTAAGAGGGATTGAACCTGGAGGTTTGATTCGTTCTAGAACCGTTGGTTGGTATTCCTATCTAAATCAAGATTCTATTTCGGGCGAATTTTGTATTGAGTTTGAGCCCCCCGCGGGCACTTATAGAGTAGTGATTGGATTCAGAAGATGGAAAGCAGAGGGGCCAATTATTATTGAGACTGGGATGGAAATACGCGCCTCATCATTAGATGATTTTCTCCTTGACCTTGATAGATTCCAGAGAGATGTTGTACGTAGTGGTGCAAAACAAGTGGTTTTCATGTTTTCTGGCACAACATTTGTTCAAGAATTACGAGCAAATAGACCAATTAGATTAACAAGGGATTTGCTTAGCCGTAATATTCCAGTTATGTTCAATTATCATCGTTGGAAGCGAACAGATGAATGGCCCCCATATCAAGGTGATTTGTTAATCCAAATTCCAATTGATGTTACACAAACAATGCTAGGTGAAATTGCAGAAATGGATTTTGGCTCAATTGAAAAAATATTTATCATTTCATACCCACATCCTTGTATCCCTAAATTCCTAAATAGATTTAGAGTTCAAGGTTGGGTTACTATTTATGATGCACGGGACGAGTGGGAAGAATTTGAAAAAGTGGGCCAAGCGAAATGGTATCAAACATATAATGAGAGATATATTGTCAGTAATTCTGATTATGTCACATCAGTATCAAGGCCATTGGCTGACAAATTAGATGGTTTTGGGCCAAAATATCCTGTGGAAGTAGTTCCAAATGCATTGTCACCTCATTTTCTTTCTAATGGATATAAATGGAAGGGTGATTCAATAGTAAAAATAGGATATTTCGGTCATTTGACTTCAAGTTGGTTTGATTGGGACTCCCTAATTGAAATTGCAGTATTGAGGCCAGAATATGAATTTGAAATTATTGGCCATTCTGCACCCGAGGATCTTGATTTGCCCGTTAACATTGAATTATTTGGTCCTAAAAACCATGCCGAAATTAATGATATTGCGTCAAAGTGGAGTGTAGCCATAATTCCATTCAAGATGGGTCCATTAGCTGATGGTGTTGACCCAATTAAAATTTATGAATACATGGCATTAGGACTTCCCACCGTGTCATTTATAATGCCTCAAATTGATTCATATCCATATACAATAACTGTAGATAACGTCCCTGATTTTTGCTCTGCATTAGATGAATTTACACATCATCGCCCTAGGAAAAATAAACTAAAAAATTGGCTTATGACAAATAAATGGAGTGATAGGGTAGATCGCTTCCTTGACATTTCTTCAATAGAATCAACAGATGGTATTCGTTGTATTGGGGTGAAAAAATGAAAATATTGTTCTTGTATCGTTACGGAATATTAGGAGGAGTTTGTACTCAATTATTCCACCGCTTGCTCCACATTCCTAAGGATTTAGATATAGATATTCATTGTGGTTTCAAGAGTGATCACGGTGTTCAAAAAATGTTGAGCCCACATGCTACATTGCATTTTGGATTAGATGAAAATACCACAACTGGATTTCTTAGAACAAATGATTTTGATATTATAGTAATTATTGACACCGAGGAGTATATCAGGGCTGTGAGAGAAATTGATACTGGTGCTACAACTATTATTGAAGTTCACACTAGTATAGAAAAAAATTTAGAATATCTAACGAGATTACAAGAAGGCGATGTTGATGTTTTCACAACAGTATCTGAATACATGGTTGAGAGAATCAAACATCATCGTAGCGATGTAGTTTCTAATTGTGAAATAATCAAATTTGAAAATGTTCTTGATACTGAATTATTCAAAGTATCTGATATTCAAGCCGAAGGGCCTCCGGTAGTTCTTTGGGTGGGTAAAATTGATGATCACAAAGATTGGCAGGCATTTATGAATATTTCAAGTATAATTCACAAGCAGTTGCCTGAAGTAGAATTTTGGATTGTAGGGGGCCAAACTTGCCCTGAAGGGTTGTCACAAAAAGTGTTTGAGAGGGCGGAGGAATTAGAAATAATTCATAGATTTCGTTGGTTTGATAGAATAGAAAATGAAATGATGCCGGCTTTTATTTCATTAGTAAGGGCGCGCCGCGGAATCAACTTGGTCACTAGCCATGGTGAATCATTTGGTATGTCTGTATTAGAAGTTTTGTTGACTGAGTGTCCTGTTGTGTCTTCAAATGTTGGCGCTTTAAGGGAAGTTGCTCCTGAAGGTATTTTTTTCAAATTATACGAATTAGGGGATCTAAAAACTGCCGCCTCAATGTGTACAGAATTATTGGAAGATGGAGATGAATTTGATAATGCGCTTACAGCATTAGATGGCATCAGAGATGAATTAGTAAAATTATATGATAGTGCCAACCGCTCGAAAGAATACTGGTCATTATTGAAAGAATTATATGAGAGGAATAAAAAATGAAGGGACCAATAATACTAGTTGTGGGCGCAAGGCCTAATTTTATGAAAATAGCACCAATTTATGCAGAACTTGCTCGAAGAGGTGTGAAACAATTATTGCTTCATACCGGCCAACATTACGATGAAAATATGTCTAAAGTTTTCTTTGAAGATTTAGGGATGCCGGAACCCGATATTTATCTTGGAATTGGGTCAGGTTCACATGCAGAGCAAACAGCGAAGGTGATGGTTGAGTTTGAAAAAGTTTGTTTTAAACACGAACCTTCAATGGTTGTGGTTGTTGGTGATGTTAATTCGACAATTGCTTGTTCTATGGTGGCTGCCAAACTTTGGATTCCAACCGCCCATGTAGAAGCCGGACTTCGTTCGTTCGATAGGAAAATGCCGGAAGAGATTAATCGTATTCTTACAGATACAATTTGTGATATATTATTAACTCCGTCTCCAGATGGCGATGAAAATCTATTGAAAGAAGGTGTGGCGCCTGAAAAGATTCACAGGGTAGGAAACATCATGATTGATAGTTTGATGATGAATTTGGAGCGCGCTGGTTCTTGTAATATTCATTCTAACCTTGGCCTTGAGAAAGGAAAATATGGTGTATTAACTCTTCATCGCCCATCAAATGTTGATGACAAAGAAGCATTTGAAAAGATAATTACTGCCCTTGAAGTTATTGGAGGCCGCTTGCCGTTAGTCTTACCTTTGCATCCTCGCACAAATAAACAAGCAGAAAAATTTGGATTGACTGAAAGATTAGAATCAATACCCAATATTGTTATTACAGATCCAGTGGGGTATTTAGATTTTATAGCTTTGGTGGCATCAGCAAAATTAGTTCTTACTGATTCAGGGGGATTACAAGAAGAAACCACAGCACTTGGAATCCCATGCATTACATTACGAGATAACACAGAACGACCAATCACTGTCACAGAGGGTACAAACATAGTAGTTGGAAATGAAACATCAATAATTATTTCAACAGCCATTGAAACTCTTGAAACTGGGGGAAAAACAGGAAAAATCCCGGAACTATGGGATGGAAATACTGCAGTGAGAATATCAGATGTATTACTTTCACATATCAATAATATAAATTAATAGGGGTAGATTTGTTGCATAATGAAACACCACTACGCATTTTGCATGTATTAGCCAACGGCCCACCTGATGTAAATGGGTATGCTGTTCGTACTCACTCTTTACTATCATCTCAAATTAATTCAAATGAAATTATTCCAATAGGACTAACATCACCCTGGTATCCAGAAAGAGAGACGATGATTGAAGATTTTGAACAAGATGGAGTTAAATATTTTAGAACAAAACATCCAGCCCATATAGATAATTCTGGGTTGGGGGTGAAGTGGGTAAATAGGCGCGGTGAGCGGAAAATTAGGCGAATCAATGCCCCTAAAAGCGATCCCATAATTGTGCCCCACACCCTTTTTATCATAAGGGCGGCTAGATATGGTTGGGTACGTGTAAAAAGAGTAGTTCGGAAGTTATTGATTCCATTAAATATGGGTTTAACTTGGTTAGAAGAAAAGATATTATTTCGTTATTTCAAAAAAAGAATTATTGAAGTCGCTATTAAAGAGAAAACGCAAATTATCCATGCTCATACCCCCTATCGCGTGGGTGTCCCAGCGATGCGGGCCGCTCGCAAATTGAAATTACCATTTGTATATGAAATGCGGGGAATGTGGGAAGAAACTGCAGTTGCAAATGGTCGTTGGAAACCCTGGGGCCCATCATACAAGAGATTTAGGTTTCTTGAGACGAGAGTTCTTCGTAAGGCTGATGCAGTAATTTGTATCAGTGAAACATTACGTAAAGAAGCGATTTCTCGTGGTGTTAATCCAAAGAAAATATCATTGGTTCCAAACGCAGTTACACTTAGTAAATCAGATGACATCTCAGAATTATTCCCTATAGCCAAATCAAAATTAGACAAAAGTATAGTCGTAGGTTATATTGGTAGTTTACGTAATATTGAAGGCGTGGATGCTACTGCAGAAGCCGTGGCTATGTTGATATCTAATGGTCTAAATGTAAAACTATTTGTTCTATCGTCCCATACTGGCCAAGAAGAATTACGTAGTCATTGTGAAGCATTAGGTATTGGAGATAATACAGTAATTATGGGGCCAGTCCCCCATGAAAAAGTAGCCCCGTTTTATGATTTAATTGATGTGTTTGTAGTTAGTCGCCCCGATACAAGAGTGACTCGTTTGGTAACTCCCCTCAAACCATTTGAAGCAATGCATCGGGGCCGTGCATTAGTGATGTCAGATCTCCCCGCACTTGCAGAAATAGTCGAGCATGGTGAGACGGGCTTGCTTTTTCCGACGGGCGACGTAGAATCACTTTCTAACTCAATTTTAACTCTTATTGAAAATGAGAAATTAAGGACTGAACTTGGCCAAAATGCAAAGTCTTGGGTGGAGGAAAACCGTACATGGGAGAAGGTAATTAACGGTGCATTAGATGCCTATCTGCGGATTATTTAAAATATTATTATAATGATTAATATTAAATCTTCAATGTGGGTTGACGTAATTTCAGTTATTGAATGTGGATAAATATTCCCTTGGTTCTCGGAAAAAATATTTTAGGATATTTCAAACTGGCTTTTAGTCAATCCTCTGTATTCTTCAATGTCATGGAATGCCAATAGTTATGAGAAAAGAATGTTTAGAATGGTCATGACTGCAAAGCATTGGGGCGCCGTCATCATACTTTTTGTATTATGCCTTGCGCCATTCCAGTCGACTGATTTTTTTGTTTTGGAGGAAGAAAGTTCAAATTTTAATGTAATTCAGGGTCCGCAGGATATACTTCTAATGGGTAATAGTTACACCAGCGTAAATAATCTTGATAATTTGGTTGATGGGGTGATGGGCGCAGCATCGGTACAGGCCAATGTATCCAGCCTAACTGGCGGTGGACTCAAACTTTCACAACATGCAAGCAATGTTGCATCTTCAGGTCATCAATGGAATACCACTCTCAAAGGTACAGCATGGGATTGGGTTGTGCTACAGGACCAAAGTCAGGTTCCAGGATTCCCTAGAACCGAGCAAATGTGGATAGACAGTAAAGATGGTGCTATCGAACTAAACCAGGCAATTGAGAGAAATGGTGGGGAAACGGTTCTACTGATGACATGGGGGCGAAGAGATGGGGATAGTACCAATTCATGGATCTATCCAGATTATTCTTCAATGCAAGATGAACTAGCGACTGGATATCTTGATTATAGAGACAATATGTCATCGGCAAGTCGCCAAGTTTGGGTTGCTCCAGCAGGATTAGCATTCGAGCATATCCACGACCAAATCATTGCAGACGGGGGAACACCAACTGATTCGGGAACACTATTCCATGACCTCTACAGTAGTGACGGAAGCCATCCTTCACTATCGGGTTCATACCTTGCCGCATGTGTTCTCTATGCATCTATTACCGGAGATGACCCAGTTGGCCTAACTCATTCAACCAGCCTTTCTAACGCAAGGGCGCTAGAATTACAACAAGCCGCTTCTGCAACTGTATTCAATGAAACATCACATATCGATTACCCGTGGCAATTACAAACCCAATTACCACCAATCAATCTCTCAGCCATCCCTGATGGCCCCCTCGCATTCGATTGGGTGCAACAATCTGGCACTGATGATTCCGATTTCTCAATCAATGATATTGTAGTTTCCCCAACTGGAGATATTTTTGCACTGGGCACCGCTTCAGGTGATTCAAGCACTGAACACACAATTGGTGGTTGTGATTTGCCAGAGTTTTTATTCCTCTTTGTAGTGAAAATAAATTCAAACAGAGTTTGTGATTGGACGGCAAACATTACAGGAGATGATGCAGAATACAATAGTGGCTGGGAAGGGGGTGACATCTCGCTTGATGGCCAAGGTAATTTGTACATTACAGGTACACTAGGAAGTCCAAAAACTGGCCAAGGAAGTGGGTATTATTTCGAATCACCTGGTAAGTCCGGAAAAATAGAAATGAGCAATTGTAATGGTGATTGCACAATAGGTTTTGTTGCCAAACTCGACCCCATTAGTGGTTGGGATTGGGTTAAGGAAGGAGGCGCATCTAATTATGGACATGGTTTCCATTCTATTGATACATACCAAAATGGCTCAAGCATTATCACGGGAGAATATGGCAACGACATACTACTCAGTAATGCGGGAGGAATAGGTGGGGGTTCTTCATTTTCTGATAGCCGACAGGGCACGGTTACCAAAAATATTGTAGTCGCAATGATAGATACAAATGGTGAATGGCAATGGGCTTCATTTCTTGGTTCAAATGGCAATGATGCTGGATATGATGTAAATATTTATGACAATAATTACGCGTATATTTCTGGTACGATTGCACCTCACGATTCCTCTACCTTCATCATGTTTGGTAATCATTCGTTGAATACGACAAGTGAATCCAATCGGATTGCATTTGTGTCAAAGATCAATCAATATGGGGAATGGCAATGGGCAAAAACTTGGGATTCTGCTACTTCAACATCGCATGGATTGGCTGTGGGTACAGATTCAATTGGAAATATCTTCTTTGCTGGAACCACCTATGGTACGAATAAGGTAAACGGCATTGGATATGCTTCTGGTGGCCATCAGAATTCATTTATTGCAAAACTCGACAGTAATGGCACGTGGCTTTGGATAGAAGAAGTAGAATGCTCTTGTACGAATAGTATTAATTCAATTTCTGTAGATGTTCACGATAATGTCCTTGTTGGTGGAATTCACTCGGCTCAAATCCAAATGGGTACTCTTCAAGTTACAAATGCAGGAGGTAGTACCGATATCTATCTGGCGAAAATCAACTCATCGGGTTCGTGGCAATTCGCACTAAGTGCAGGCAGTACAGACTCTGGCGATTCTGTTGGAGGGGTATTTAGCGATCGAGCGGGAAATGGATATATTTCTGGGACTGTCGATAACGGGCCTGGGAAATATGGTACAATCAAAAAACAAAATAACGATGGAGATGATTGGTTTATCGCTATTCTGTCAAGTGATTATGACGGTGACGGAGAGCCAGATACAATTGATGATGACGATGATGATGACTACATTATCGATGCAATAGACGACTGCCATTTTTCACCAATTGGTTTCGAATCAGTAGCAGCATTTGACCATGATTCTGATGGATGTAGAGATACTGACGAAGATGATGATGATGACGGTGACGGAGTTAATGATTCAATTGATGATTGTGAAAGGGGAATGACTAGGTGGACTTCAACAAACTTAACCGATCTCGATTCTGATGGATGCATGGATGCACTTGAAGATTATGATGACGATGCTGATGGTTTCGAAGACTATCTCGACTTCTGTCCAAGATTAGCGGGTAACTCAACTAATGAATTTGAAAAAGGATGTCCAGATACTGATGGTGATGGGCGCCCAGATATTCTAGACCCATTCGTGGACGACCCTACTGAATGGCAAGATACCGATGGGGACCGTGCGGGCGATAATAGCGATGAATTCCCCTATGATGCAAGTCAACAATCCGACGATGACGGCGATGGATATGGTGACAATCTCTATGGTAATAATGGAGATTCCTGCCGAACTACTCCGGGTACGTCGATAAAAGACAGGTTCGGATGCCCGGATTCTGATGGTGATGGATGGAGTGACGAAGGTGATGATTTCCCTAATGATGCTAATGAATACCTAGATACCGATGGCGATGAAGTTCCAGACCATATGGATGAGTTCCCATTCGACCCCACGCAGTGGCGAGATTCTGATGGCGACGGGTACGGTGACAATCCAAAGGGAAACCAAGGTGATATTTGGCCTGACGACATCAGTCGCCATTATGATTCAGACCGTGACGGAATAGCCGACGCTCGCGATGATTTCCCATTTGACCCCACACAGTGGATTGATGCTGATGGTGATGGAATGGGTGATAACCCAATGGGGATTGGAGCCGATCACTTTCCTAACGACCCCACACAATGGGGTGACATCGACGGTGACGGTTATGGAGATAACCAATCTGGGAATAATTCTGATGCTTTTCCGATAGATTCTACACAGTGGTCAGACTTTGATGGTGATGGATATGGAGACAACCCTACAGGTCGCCTCTACGACATGTTCCCAAACAATCCTACTCAATGGGAGGACAACGATGGGGATGGCCTTGGAGACAATCAATCAGGAACCAATGCTGACCCATACCTAAACGACGAGGATAATGATGGTTACAACGATACTATTGATATTCTTCCAAAGTTCGCTTCTCCTGGTGACCTCGATGCTGATGAATGCATGGATGAGGATGACGCCTTCCCTTCCAACCCGTTAGAATGCTTGGATAGTGATGGGGATGGTATCGGAAATAATGCCGATGCTGACGACGATAATGATAAATGGACTGATGCCGATGAAATCCGTTCAGGAACCGACCCCCTCAATGCAAATGATACTCCAGTAGATAGTTTCGAGATACAAATTGGGAATATTGGGTTTGGTGCATGGGATTTGATTGGAATGTTTGGGGGAATACCGGTTTTCTCATGGATTGCATTTGGTCTAATTACAAGAAATGGAAGATGTTCTCGTTATGAAGAAGCAATCAATAATTCCGGATCGAGAGAAGAATTGGAATCTATGGCGGAGAAATGGGAATTTAGCCTGATGCTTCGATTATTGGGGCCACACCAGGGAATTAGATTAGAACGTTTACGGGCGGAGGTTGATGATGAATTAGAATATGCTGAACGATTGATGGGGAAAGAAGAAGGGGGGGAAATTACTTCGATTGACCATACATCAATTGTGGAAGATGAAAATAAAAATTTGCCAACCATTATCAATGCACCAGCATTTGATGCTGATGCTGATGAAAAGGATGATGATGGTTATTATTGGATTGAATATAGTGGTGCTCAATGGTACAAAACAGATGAGAATTCAGAATGGACTATATTTGAAATATAATATTATTCATTCATTCTGTGATGGAAACCTAATAACCCACTATATTGTAAAACTAATGAGACATAGCCCTTTATTATTAATCAATAATGTGATAAGTTTCACCATTCTTTGGACAATGTACTGTAAAACCTTTTTCAGATAATATTTTTTCCAAAGAAGGGCGTGCTTCGGCAGAATTAGTATGATAAATAATAACATCTTTTGGATTACAACCTTCAACAAATTCTATTAATTCTTTTTGACCTGCATGAGTTGAAAAACTATATTGATCTACCTCTAAATTAATAGGAGAAATGTTACCAAAAATTGGCACTTGCTTTTTCTCTAATAACATTCTCCCACCCGTTCCTTCAGCCTGATATCCAGTTAACAAAATAGCATTACGAAGATCGTTTCTTAATCTATTTAGATACCAAATACTTGGACCACCATTCAACATTCCAGAAGTAGTAATTATTACGTCTGCATTTAGGGCTTTTTTCTTATCTGATTTACTACCTACTTTTTTTGCCCAAGATAATGCTGCCGTCAATGCATCCTTGTCGCGTAAATATTCATTATGTTCAAGATACATTTTTACTAAACGCTTACCCATTCCATCAATATGAACATTTAGTTGAGGATTTGTTCGATGTAATAACATTAGTACATCCTGAGTGCGCCCATTTGCAAAAGCTGGAACCAAACAAGTTCCATTGCGTTCAACTACTTCCAGAACTCTATCAAGAAATCTTTGCTGTTCTTCTTCTTTCTTAGGGTGATTCCTATTTGCATAGGTTCCCTCAATAAATAAAATATCGCAATCGACCGTTTTGGCTCCTGATACTAATTCACAATCGCGTGTATCAAAGTCCCCAGAAAATAATATTTTCTTTTTTGGAGTTTCAATATAAGTCATAGCCGCACCGGGGATATGACCAGCACGAAGAAATCTCCATTTCCAATCTAATAATTTTATTTCTTCATTAAAACTATGTGGTCGTAAATTTACTAAGGCTTCATCTAAATCTCTTTTATCCCATGCAAGAGGATAGCCTTCAATTCTACTCACTTTATAGCAATCATGCCACATTGGCTCAACTATCATTTTTGTTAATCCAGTACAATGAAGTAAAGTTCCATAATTGCTAGATAACCACGGTGCCATACCTATGTGATCAATATGAGAATGAGTTAATATACAATTTTCAATATTGGGAGATTCATTTGGATAACGTGGTGGGTCTGTAGGAGCCATTCCATAATCTAATAATAATTTAGTTCCGGTTTCATCTTCTAAGATACATCCTACGTTCCCTACTTCATCACCACCACCAAGAAAGTGAAATCTAAATCCTTTCTCAATTGGTTCACTTGGATAAGAAGTTGTTCTTCCAGGGGAGTACATTACCATAAGAAACATTTCCTCGATAAAGTGATTCTCAAAGAAGTTATTGGTTATTCGTTACCCATACCCCCTTATTTCCATTGGAGAAATCTGAAGCTAGTGAATAATTTTTATTTTTTTGCTATTAAGGAGAATAGTTCATAGACTAGTCGCGAAACCAACAATAAGGTCTTACTAACGTAATATCAAAATCAATCATTTCCTTACTATCTTTCAATCAACAAAATATTTTGCAGTGGAAATGAAGGGGTTTACCCATCCTTGTCATTTTTCCATTTTTTTATTTATTATTGGTTTCCATTGGAATAAATAATCATCTATTTTTTCTACTTATTTATTAATTTGATTTTTTCTAATTATCAAAACGGAGTTAATATTTTTTTTGCTTTGGAAATGAAGATTTTTCAATTCTCCTGATTTCCATTGCGCATAGTCCTTCAAGGATAACCCCCGCCGGTAAATTATTGGGGAGGGTAACATTAGTGCAATTTATTATTAATGCAGACAAATGCTTTGGATGTGGGGCATGTATCGCCCTCTGCCCCCACAATTCTTTATTATTAGACAACCGTATTGTAATAGTCGATCATAAATCTTGCACATTATGCAATCATTGTATCCCCTCCTGCCCAGTTTTTGCATTATCAATTGGTGAATAGTATGTATATTATCATTAATAATGGAGTAAAGGGTTTAATTTGCGCTATTGAATTAGCTAAACAGGGCTCTAAAGTTACTCTAATTGATGAACGTCAAGAAATAGGAACACCTGTTAATAGACCTGGATTGATAAGAACTAAAGAAGTTATAAAATGGCTAATAAATTTTGAATTTCCATCACAGTTGAGTCTTTTGTCCTTTTCAAATAATATTGATAATTGGTACGGATTAAGAATGGAATGGTTTGAAAAATCATTAGCAACAATCGCCTCTTCTTTTGGAGTTGAAATAATACTAAAAACTCAAATTACTTCAATGGATGAAGTTGATGGGAAAGAATATGTTTGCATTTCCAATTCTTCAATAAATAATAAATCAAAAATTTTTGGTCAAATTATTAATTGTACAATGATTGATGATTTTTCCACTATCTCCCCCATAGTAAAAATCAGCAAATGGTATGGTGGAATAGCAAATGGCCACGACATGCCTTTTGAATGGCAAAAAAATGGTTGGAGGGATGAGAAATTGATGATTCCTCGCCAAGATGGAACAATTGAATGTTGGACTCCTAATGAAAAACTATTCGTCGAGCCTAATTCAGGTTGGTTGGAAATAATGACGAATGATTTACCGATGTTCCCATATACGAGTTTGGATTATTCAATCAGTAGTGGAATTAAATTGGCATCGGAAATTCATATTAATATTTGAT
>LWDU01037212.1_pt1 | contig 15515 bp, 13 predicted proteins | sample 727161 | NCBI WGS metagenome assembly LWDU01 (sample SAMN04566230, study PRJNA314399) | hydrothermal vent metagenome | isolation source: deep sea hydrothermal plume seawater | place: Mexico: Gulf of California, Guaymas Basin | collected 2004-07-11 | reverse complement strand
CGGTGTTCTTCGGCCTGTCGGGCACCGGCAAGACCACGCTGTCGGCCGATGCCAGCCGCACGCTGATCGGCGATGACGAGCATGGCTGGTCGGATACGGCGGTCTTCAACTTCGAAGGCGGCTGCTACGCCAAGATGATCCGCCTCAATCCCGAGGCCGAGCCGGAAATCTACGCCACCACCAAGATGGAAGGCACCGTGCTCGAAAACGTCGTGATGAACGATGCGGGCGAAATCGATCTCGACGACAACAGCCTCGCGGAGAACACCCGCGGCGCCTATCCGCTGTCGTCGATTCCGAACACGTCGGAAAAGAACATGGGCCCGCCGCCCTCCAACGTCATCATGCTGACTGCCGATGCCTTCGGCGTGCTGCCCCCGATCGCGCGGCTGACGCCCGATCAGGCGATGTATCACTTCCTCTCGGGCTACACCGCCAAGGTCGCGGGCACCGAAATCGGCGTGACCGAGCCCGAAGCCACTTTCAGCACCTGCTTCGGCGCGCCCTTCATGCCGCGCCATCCCAGCGTCTACGGCAACTTGCTGAAAGAACGCATCGCCAAGGGCGAAGTGCATTGCTGGCTGGTCAACACCGGCTGGACCGGCGGCAAGTATGGCGTCGGCAGCCGGATGCCGATCAAGGCCACCCGCGCATTGCTCAACGCCGCGCTCGACGGGTCGCTCAACGACGCCGAATTCCGCAAGGACCCCAACTTCGGTTTCGAAGTGCCGGTCGCGGTTGCGGGCGTCGATACGGGTATTCTCGACCCGCGGTCGACCTGGGCGGACAAGGACGAATACGACCGCACCGCCAGCAAGCTGGTGCAGCTTTTCGTCGACAATTTCGAACCCTATGCAGCGCATGTCGACCAGGGCGTGCGCGACGCGGCACCCAACAAGTCGGTCGCCGCCTGACCCCTTTCGCTCCGCTCGGGAGCGCACCAGTCGGAGAGGAGGCCCCCGGCCGCAGCAATGCGGACCGGGGGCTTTAACATTGTCCGTCCACCTGCCATTGTGCGCGCACTTTACCGCAGGAGATACGCGCGATGGGCCTTTTCGACAGCATCCTCAGCCAGGTCGGTGACAATCCGACCGTGACCAACATGGCGGAGAAATTCGGCATCGATCCCGAACTGGCGGCGAAGGCCGTCGCGGCGCTGGGCGAGGCGCATCAGGATCCGGGCGACACGATCGAGGTCGCCTCGGCCAAGACCGGAATGGACACGCAGATGCTCGAACAGATCCGCGATGCGATCGGCGGCGAAGGCTCGCTGGCCAAGTTTGCCAGCATGCTCGACCTCGATGGCGACGGCAATCCGCTCGACGATATCGCCGGAATGGCCAGCGGACTGTTCGGCAAGAAGTAGCGGCGGCTCAGACCGTGCTGGCGGGCACCGCCAGCCGGTCGAGATAGCTCCAGATACGGCTCACCACGACCGAGCCTTCGCCAACCGCGCTGGCGACACGCTTGACCGAGCCTGAGCGCACGTCGCCGACCGCGAAGACGCCGTCGGTGGCGGTTTCGTACGGCGTTTCGCGCCCGACCTGCGCGCCGGTCTTCACGAAGCCGCGGTCGTCGGTCTCGACCAGGCCCGACAGCCAGCCGGTATTGGGCGCGGCACCGATCATCACGAACAGCGCGCGCGTGTCGATCACGCGATCGCCTTGGGGGGTGGTGAGGGTCACGCCTTCGAGATGGCTATCGCCATGCAGATCGGTGATCTCGGTATCGTAATGGATCTGGATCGCCGGGTCGGCTTCCAGCCGTTGCGTGAGATAGTTCGACATCGACGCGGCCAGGCTGTCGCCGCGAACGACGACGTGGACGCAGGTCGCGGTGCGGCTGAGATACATCGCTGCCTGCCCCGCCGAATTGCCGCCGCCAACCACCACCGCTTCGGTGTTGTGGCAGAAACGCGCCTCCATATCGGTCGCGGCATAGAATATCCCCGCGCCTTCGAACGCCTCCAGCCGGTCGAGCGGCAGGCGGCGGTATTGCACCCCGGTGGCGACCAGCACCGCCTTGGCGCAAACCTCGTCGCCATCGTCCAATTGCGCGCAAAAGGTCCCGTCGCTGCGCCGGGTCAGCCCCTCGACGCTGCGCGGCATGGCGAAGCGCGTGCCGAATTTCATCGCCTGGATCTGCCCGCGATAGACGAGGTCGGCTCCGCTGATCCCGGTGGGGAAGCCCATGTAATTCTCGATCCGGCTGCTGGTGCCCGCCTGGCCGCCGATCGCGGTGTCTTCGATTGTCAGCGCGCACAGCCCTTCGCTACCCGCATAGACCGATGCGGCCACACCCGCGGGGCCGCCGCCGACGATCAGCAAGTCGTACAGCGTCTCGCGGCAGACATCCAAATCGAGATGCAGATATTGCGCCACCTTGCGCGGAGTGGGGTCGTCGAGCACGCGGTCCTGGCCCAGGATGACGCTGGGGCGGTGACCGGTAAGGTTGCAGGCGGCGAGCGTTTCGCTGTCGCTTCCGTCGAGATCGAGGCTCTCGAACGGGATACGGTTGCGACTGAGGAACTGTTCGACCTTCTGCACCGCCGCGTCGCGGTCTGCGCCGATCAGCTTGACCGCGCTGTTCTTCAGCTCGAACTGCCGCCGCCGGCGGGCGGAAAACACGCCGATGACATGGTCCGACAATTCGGGCACGCGCGCCATCAGGTCGAGCATCGCCTGACGCGGAACTTCGAGCGTGCGGGTCGGCTTGGCCGCGCGCATCGGAAGGATGTTCGCCCCTGCGTTGAGGAAGGCAATCTCGCCCATGAACTGCGTCGGGCCGATCGAGCTTTCCATCAGCCGGTTGCGCGAGCGCGGATCGACCACCTCGATTTCGCCTTCGAGGACATAGACGAAGCTGTCCATCGGATCGCCGGCCTCGACCACCACTTCGCCCTCGGCATAGGTCATGATCCGGCCCAGCCGGTGCAACGCGGCGACATGATGGTCGGCCAGCGGCACGCGCGGCATGGTCTCGAGATTTTCGCCCAATGCTTCCATCGCGCCGACTCCATCGTGCCGAAGCGACCCGGCGTGCCCAGCTATAGTCGCGGGCGCCGGTCTGCGCGAGCGTGGATTACTCGTCCTCGTCCTCCTGCAGCAGCCCGGTCGGATCGATCTCGCGGCCCGGGCGCCATTGAGTGCCTTCCTCGACTTGCTCAAGCGCCGCGAGATACCGCTGCGCTGCGCCCGCCGCGGACCCGCCATGCGGATTGGCGGCGACCGGTTCGAGGTTGCTGCGCGCAAGTTCGATCTTGCCTTCGCGTGCCTGCATCAGCGCCACATTCATTGCCAGATCGCGATCGAAGGGCGCCAGCTGCGACGCACGTTCGAGCGCATGCCTGGCGGTGTCGGTCGGCTCCGCGCCGCGTTCGGCGAAACTGCGATAGTAATAGACCAGCGGCAGCGGGTGATCGTTCTCGAGCCGATTGAGCGCGGAGAAGGGCTGCATGGCTTCGCCATAGGCCGCCGCCTCGTCTCGCGCGCCATGCGGAACAGGTCATAGCCTTTCTGGACATAGGCGTTCTTCACCGATGGATCGATCGCCAGTGCGGCATCGGCGGCGGTAATGGCTGCGGCGGTGTTGCCGGCATCGTATTCGGCTTCTGCCAGGGCCGCCTGGACCCCGGCGTCATTCGGGTAGAGCGCGGCCACTTCGCGCGCATCGATGAGCACATCGGCGGCCGTATCCTCGTCCACGCCGCGCTTCGAACGGATCATCACGGGGAGCATCGCATCCATGCCGTCGCTCAGCCGTTCGACCGAAATGGGTTTGATCGGCAGGATATCGGGCTGGAGCACAAATCCACTCAGCTTGCGCTGCATCAGATAGCGGTCGAGATCCTTGCCGAGGGCGCGCAAATCGCCGAATTCGGCGTGCGCGGCGTCGATCGATGCTTCACCCGCGGCGATGCGGCGCGCGTAGCCGAGCAGCTGGCCTTTGCGGTCCGGGTCGAACGTCAGATAATGGTACAGCGCCCAGCTACGCCCGTAGAAATCGTCACGTGAAACCGATCCGCCGGCCGTGAAATTCCCCCGTTCGAACAACTCGTCCAGCGGGACCTCGGGGGCGAAGGCCAGCTCGGCCGAACGGTGATAGGCTGGCCGCCCGATGTGAACCTCGCCATTGCGCGGGAAACGCGCCGACGCGAAAAATTCGGCCCCACCTTCGTCCATCCAGCGCGGCATGGCAAACCGCGAGCTCGCGATCAGGAAATGGTGGGCATATTCGTGCAGCAGGACGGTCATCGACCAGTCGAGCTCGCCATGCCCGGCGCGGACATTCTGGACGAAAGCGGTCGAACCGCCCGCGCGGGGGATATAGAACCCGCCGATGTTTCGCGATCCGGACAGCTTGCGCATCGTACGCGAGCCGCCGACGGCATAGACCGTCACCCGGTTCGATGGACTAGGCGTTTCGACTTCGCGCCCGATCACGAATGCCATCGCCGAATGGTATCGTTCGAGCATGGTGGCGAAGCGCGTAATATCCTTGGCGCTATCGTCGGCATAGATGACGAAATGCTCGCTTTCCGCGCGATGCCAGTCGGCCTGCGCGGGAACGGCGAGCGATAGGGCTGCGATAGCAGCAAAGAACCTGAACATGGATGCGACCCCCGTCGATGTGTTGTGCATCGAACCTAGCGGGGGGAGGCTAGAATTCTATGACAGAAACGTCATTCCATCGCTGCGGCGATATAGCGGCCGACGTTCTTTTCAAGCACATCCATCGGGACATTGCCGCCCAGCACCACCGCGTCGTTGAATGCCTTGAAGTCATAGGCTGCTCCCAGCGCCGCCTGTGCCCTTGCGCGCTGGTCGACGATGCGGCTGTGGCCCAGCTTGTAGCCGGTGGCCTGGCCCGGCCAGCTGCAATAGCGATCGACCTCGCTCTCGACCTCCGCGGGCTTGCTGCCATTGCGGGTGACGAAGAAATCGACCGCCTTCGCGCGGCTCCAGCCCTTGGCGTGCAGACCGGTATCCACCACCATGCGGCAGGCGCGAAAGGCGAGGCTCTGCAGATATCCCAGCCGGCCGACCTCGAACTCGTCATAGGCGCCCAGCTCATCTGCGATCTGCTCGCCGTAGAGCGCCCAGCCTTCGCTGAACGGATTGAAGGCGAGGATCGAGCGGATGAGCGGCAGGCGGTTCGAATATTCGCCTTCCCACACATGGCCCGGGATCGTCTCGTGATAGGTGAGGTCGGCGAGATCGTATTTGCGGTGCAGATCGGTGCTGCGCAGATTGATCCAGAACCGGCCGGGAATGCTGCCGTCCTTGCTGCCCGCGCCGCCATAGGCGCCCGGCGCACCGACTTCCTCTGCCGGCGGGATACGGCGCACCTCCATGTTCGGATCGACCAGCGTGTTGAAGGCGCGCGGCATCTGCGCCTTGATCCACACGACCCGCTCGGCGATGAAATCCATGATCTCGGCGCGGCCCGGATCGCCCTCGGCGAATTTGTAGCGCGGGTCGGCAGCCAGCGCCTGCATGCGTTCGCCTACCGAGCCGCTGGTATAGCCGATGCCGCGCAGGATCGGGTCCATGCGCGCATGCAGCGTTTCGAGTTCCTCGAGGCCCTGCCGGTGAACCTCGTCGGCGGACAGGCGCGTGGTCGTGCTCGAACGCAGCGCCCAGGCATAGAATTCCTCGCCGTGTGGGCGCGCGGAAATGCCCGGCGCATCGCTGGCGACCGCGCGTTCGGCGCGCAGCTCCTCGAGCTGGCGGGTCAGCGCTTCGGCGATCGGTCCGCTTTCCAATGCCAGCGCGCGATTGGCGTGGCTTTCGGGCATGCCTGCGGCCTGCAGCTTGGTGCGCAAGTCCTCGGCAAACAGTTCGCCCTTGCCCGCGCTGGCGATGGTCTGATCCATCTGGCGCAGCGCCTTGTCGAGCAGGAAGGCAGGCGGGACCACGCCCATCCCGCGCGCCTGGCGGATCCGCGCCAGTTCGCCCTCGAACGTGGCGGGCATCGCTTCCATGCGTTCGATATAGGCGTCGGCATCGTCGCCATGCTCAACCTTGTGGTTCGACTGCATGAAGCGCGGCAGCGCCAGATATTCGCCGACGTTCTGGATCACGACATAGGGCGCGGTGCGCCAATTTCCGACCGGCGTATCGCCATAGGGCAGCGCAAAGCCGTCGAGCGCGAGTTCATAGGCGCTTTCGACGACATCAAGGCTGGTCACCGTCGCGCTGTCGAGGCCGTCGCGCGGCTGCGCGCGGACGCGGTCGAGATCCTGCCTGAGCGTCGCGGCATAAGCGGCCTGGCCTGCGGGCGACTGGTCTTCGAGCTTGCCGCGCAGGCCGTAGTAGCGGCCCGTGTCGACCCCCAGCGCAGTCGCCCGTTCGGGTTCGTGCGCGAGCAGATTGTAACCGACCACTTCGAGCAGGCGCTGCGCACCGATCGCCTGCGCGCGGGCGATGGCTTCGGGCCGCGCGGTGGCGGCGCATCCCGACAGGGCAAGGGCGGAGGTCGCGCCAAGGCCGGCAAGGGCCTGGCGGCGGGTGATGGCGGTGCTGGTCTGGATCATGCCCGCGGGTGTGCTTCCCGCGTGCAAGCCTGTCAAATCAATCGAGGAATTCGGGCGGGACCTTGCCGCCATTGGCGGCCAGTTCGTTCATGACGCGGCGGTGCAGCCAGATATTGTCCTCGGCGCTGCCGGCATAATCCTCGCGGCCCATCTCGACGGCGAGCGCCTTGCGGCTTTCGTAATCGGAATCCACCCCGATCAGCTTCATCAGATCGACGATGGAGGTGCGCCAGTTGAGCGTGTCGGCGCCGGGCATATTGTCGAGATTGTTCTCGATATCGACCACCGGCCTGGCCTTCTGTTCGACCACCGGGGCATCGGCCCAGGCATTCCCGGTCGGCTTGGGCGCGGGCTTCGGGGTGTCCTGCGCTTCGGCCTTCTTGCCGAATACCGCGTCCTTGATCTTGCCGAAAATGCTCATGCTGCCGTCTCCTTCATCTGTCCGAACGGGTAGAGCGTCGCCGCGTTCCGGTTTGATGACTTGCGGCGGCGGGGCAGCGGGCTATGGGAAAGGCATGCTCGATACCGTGCTTTCGATCACCGTCCTGGCCGCGCTCCTCCTGCTTGTGGGCGCCTTCTTTCTCTGGCGGCGGACCGGCAATGTAAAAAATGCGCTGCTGATGGTGCTGCTGGCCGCGGTCGCGCTGGCCAATGTGGCGATCTGGGTGCTGCCCGACGCCGGGGGCGAGGCCCCGCTCGACAAGCTCGAGCAGGACCCCGGTTAAAGCGCGATTATTCAGGCAGCTGCCAGAGCACTGCGCCTGAGTAGCTGCTCGCCACCGCTTCGCCCGTCCCGCTGCGCGCGGGTTCGAACCGCGCACGCTGCGTGACCAGCTTGCAGGTCGCCCGGTCGAACCGGTGAGGGTGCAATCGGTAACGCGCCCGTTTGCGGCAATCTCGAGCCGGAACCGCGCCAGGCCGGTCAGTTTGCGCCTGACCCAGCTCGGGCGATAGTCATCGGTCGATAGCCACGCCGCCGGATCGTTTCTCGGCTTGGCCCCGACCGGGGTGAAGCTGCTGATCGGTTCGGGTTTGGCGGCTTCCTTGCCATATGGAAAATCCACAGGTGGGAAGGTCGGCATGGGCAGCGGTTTGAGCCGGGTCGACGCAGTGTTCGTGATGTCGATCGGGGGCACCGGCGGTTTCGGAACTGGCTGGGCAGTGTCACGGGGGGTCGGCTGCACCTGTTCGGGGGGCTTGGGCGGAGGCGGGGGCGGTTCGATCGGGATNNGCTGGCGGGCGAGGGCCCGCGGGTCTGGTCGGTATAGGACATGGTGTTGCTCCTCTTCCATGCGGGAGGCTCTGATGCCTCCTCACATGAAAGATGTTACAACATTACTATCGTTGGGCGAAGCGATTTCGCGTTGCATTACGCAACCTTAGCCGTTTCGAACGCTGGGTGTGGCCCGCATCCGGGGCTGCCAGATCACTTGATCGGACAGCTCGGGTCGAGGCGGAAGTCGAGATAATTGTCGACCGACTTCATCAGCTCTTCCTGCTCGTTTTCGAAGAAGTGGTTCGCGCGCGGAATTTCTTCGTGATGCACGGTAATGTGCTTCTGCGTGCGCAGTTTCTCGACCAGCTTGGTCACTGCCTGCGGCTGGACCACCGTGTCCTGCGCGCCGTGGATGAAGATACCGCTGGCGGGGCAGGGGGCAAGGAAGGAGAAGTCGTACATGCTCGCGGGCGCACCGATGCTGATCCAGCCGCGGATCTCGGGGCGGCGCATGAGCAGCTGCATGCCGATCAGCGCGCCGAAGCTGACTCCGGCGACCCACGTCACCTGCGCTTCGGGGTGGACCTGCTGCATCCAGTCGAGCGCGCTGGCGGCATCGGACAATTCGCCGACACCATTGTCGAAGCTGCCCTGGCTGCGGCCGACGCCGCGGAAATTGAACCGCAGCGTGGCGAAACCGCGATTGACGAAAGTCTTGTAGAGCCGCTGCGTGATCTGCTCGTTCATCGTCCCGCCGCCCTGCGGGTGCGGGTGGAGGATCATCGCCACCGGTGCGCGCGGGCGCGGGGCTGGGGAGAAACGGCCTTCGAGGCGGCCTTCGGGGCCGGGAAAGATCACGGTCGGCATGGAGAGGTATACCCTGTCGGAAAATGTCGGGGCGCGGGCACCCCCGGCTTGAACCGGATGAAGCTTTGCGCGAAGTGGCGCGCTATATAGTGATTAACACCCATTTCGCAATATTTTCGAGCATCCGCCATTTCCACGCCCATCTATCTCGACCATGCCGCCACCACGCCGCTGCGCCCCGAAGCGCTGCAGGCGATGCAGGATGGCTTCGCGCTCTGGGCCAATCCGAGCAGCCCGCATGCCGCCGGGCGCAAGGCGCGCAGCCTGCTCGAAGATGCGCGCGAGCGGGTGAAGGCGGCGCTCGGCTGGAACGGCGAGGTGATCTTCACTTCGGGCGCAAGCGAGGCGGCGGCGCTGGCGCTGGGCCATGCGCAGGCTGGTGCGCGCATGATGGCCTCGGTCGAACATGACTGCGTGCTGCAGGCCGTCCCTGCCGCAGAACGCCTGCCGGTGCGGCCCAACGGCGCGCTCGATCTCGAAGTGCTGACCGAGGCGGTCCAGCGCGAACGCCCGCTGGTGGCGGTGCAACAGGTCAATTCCGAAACCGGCAATCGTCAGGACCTCGCCGCCATTAGTGGTATCGTCCACCAGGCCGGGGGGCTGCTGCTCGCCGATTGCGCGCAGGGTGCGGGCCGTTTCGCGCTGCCGTCCTGTGACATGGCGATTATCTCGGCGCACAAGTTCGGCGGGCCGATCGGGGGCGGTGCATTGCTGGTGAAGGATTATGCCATGCTTGCCCCTTCCGGCGGGCAGGAGCGCGGCTATCGCCGCGGGACCGAGAACATGCCCGGCGTGCTCGGCATGGCGGCAGCGCTCGAGGCGTGCGGTGATCTCTATGTCGATCCGCAGGTGCTCGAACCGCTGGATGCGCTGGCCGGGGAATGCCGCAGGATCGGCGGCACCTGGCTGTCCGACCGCCTGTCCGACCCGACCCCCTATATCCGCGCGATCGCCATGCCGAAGATGAGCGCCACCGCGCAGGTCATGCGCTTTGACATGGCGGGCATCGCTGTGTCGCAAGGCAGCGCGTGCTCCAGCGGGACGATGAAGACCAGCCGCGTGCTCGAAGCGATGCAGGTCGAACCCGAGATCGCCGCCAATACCATCCGCGTGTCGTTGGGCTGGAACACGACCCGCGCCGAGGTGGAACGCTTCTGCGAGGTCTGGCTTGATCTGGCCGGTGCATAGCCGACCAGCCCTTGCGGGGAGCCACAGGCTCCGCGCCAATCCAGCCCAGCCAGAACTGGATGGCTTCGCTTTGCGCGCAATGACTGTATGAGAACCCCGTGATCTATCTCGACTACCAGGCCACCACCCCGCTTGCGCCCGAAGCGCGCGATGCGATGCTGCGCTGGCTCGACGGACCCGGCGGGACCGGCTTCGGCAATCCGCACAGCGCGCACCGCATGGGGCGCCAGGCGAAGGCGGCGATCGAGCTCGCGCGCGACCAGGTCGCTGCGCTGTTGCCTGCGGGTGGCCGCGTGATCTTCACCTCGGGCGCGACCGAGGCGCTCAACCTCGCGATCCGCGGGTCGGGCGAGGGCGGCACCGTGTCCTATTCCGCGATCGAGCATTCGGCGGTCGGCGATACCGCGCAAGCCGCGGGCAAGAGCCATGTGCTCAATGTCGCCAGCAACGGCCAGTGCAATACGAAGCAGGACCTGCCCGCCGACACGCGGCTGGTCTGCGTGATGCAGGTCAATAACGAGATCGGCACGATCCAGCCGACGATCGAATGGCATCGCAAGGCCAAGCAGCACAATGCGCTGTTCCTGTGCGACGCGGTGCAGGCCTATGGCCGGATCGAAGTGACCGGTGCGGACATGATCGCGATTTCGGCGCACAAGTTCCACGGCCCCAAGGGCGTCGGTGCGTTGTGGCTGCGCGACGGGGTCGATCTGCACGAGGTGCAGACCGGCGGCGGGCAGGAATTCGGCCTGCGTTCGGGCACGCTCAGCCCCGCGCTGATCGCCGGGATGGGCGCCGCGGCTGCCGAGGCGAAGGACCGGATGGAGCAGGACCGCGACCATATCGATGCGCTCTGGACGCGCGCGCGCGCCCTGTTCGGCGACTGGACGCTCAACGGCAGCGAGGATGCGCGCTGGCCCGGCAATCTCAACATCCGCCGCGACGGGCTCGATGTGAACCGGCTGATGAGCGATGTCCGCGACGTGATGTTTTCCGCGGGTAGTGCCTGTGCCAGCGGCTCGGGCCGTCCCAGCCATGTGCTGAAGGCCATCGGCCTGTCCGACAAGCAGGCGAAAAGCTCGATCCGGCTCGGCTTCGGGCGCTACACCACCATGGAAGAGATCGAGGAAGCGGCGGGCAAGATCAACGCTGCAGCGGAGGCGCAAGGGCTGTGAAGATCGAATTCGTTACCGCGACCGACGAGGTGGTGACCGCCGAGGCCGAACCGGGCGACAACCTCCTGCGCGTCGCGCAGGCCGCGGGGCTCCCGCTCGAGGGGACCTGCGAAGGCCAGATGGCTTGTTCGACCTGCCATGTGATCGTCGAACCCCACTGGTTCGACCTGCTCCATGAAGCGAGCGAGGAGGAAGAGGACATGCTCGACCTCGCCGCCGGCGTCGCGCGCACCAGCCGCCTGTCGTGCCAGATCGACCTCACCCCCGAACTCGACGGGTTGAAGGTGCGCATTCCTGCCGAAAGCTACGATATGAGCCGCTAGGCCCGGCGTCAGGCTTCTTCGGCCGCCGTCAGATCCATCCGCACTTCGCGTTCGCGGGGAAGATAGGCAGGAACCGGTTCGCGCTCGGCCGCAGCATCCATTTCCGAAGCGGCGCGCAGCATGTGTTCGCGCAGCCGGCAATGCATGTCCCACCCGCATTTTGGATCGGTCGAGCGGGCCATGAAGCGCACCGTCATCGCCTGCGCGTTCTGCGCGATGACCTGGCATTTCGCGTCTTCGGGATCGACGACATCCTCGTCATTCTCCACGAACTCGCGGAACGGCCGGCGCAGCGCCTCGACATCGGCACGGTTGTCGAATTCCAGCTCGACATGCATCATCAGCCGCGATTCCTGCTTGGTCCAGTTCTCGAAGCTGTCGCTGGTGAAATCGCTGACCGGTGCGATCAGGCGGCGTTCGTCCCAGGTGCGCAGCCGCAGATGGGTGAAGCCGATCTTTTCGACATAGCACCATTGCCCGTCATAACGGATCGCATCGCCGATCCGCGCGGTCTGGGCGAAGGCGATCTGCACACTCGCCATGATGTCGCCCAGCACCTTGCGCGCGGCAAAGGCTAGCACGAGGCCCAGGATGCCCGCCGAGGCCATGATCGAGAACCCCAGCGTGCTCGACAGATTGCTGGCGACCAGCAGGAAGCCGATGCCGGCCAGCAGGATCATGACGGTCACGATCCGCCGGATCGCGCTCATCTTGGTGTAGAAATTGCGGTCAGGATTGTTCTCGGGGGATTCGAGTTCATCGGTGCGCTGCGAGGTCGCGAAATCGAACAGCGCCTCGATCACCGACAGCGCGATGCCGACGATGGCCGCGATGATCAGCACCAACTGGAGCGGATCGAGCAGATCCTTGACCGGGCCCGACAGGCGGAACAGCGTCAGCCGCACCAGCGCAAAGGTGCCCGCGAAGGCCAGCAGCGTGGCGGGAACGTGGATCGCCTGCCACACGCCATAGAGCCGCGAATCCTCTTCCTGCCTGCGCCGCAAGCGAGCGATGCCCAGATAGGTCAGCGCTGCCGCCAGCGCCGCCACGAACAGGATCAGCGGCAGCGCAATCGCTTCCCACCATGCCAGCGTCCAGAAGGCCTGCTGGCGGAGCACGGGGGGCAGGCTCTTCTCGAACCGGGTCGGCCCGTAAATATCGTAGAGCGCGGGGACATTCTCGACCGTCTGGCGGCTGAAGACCCATACCGGCTCGCCTCCCGGCGCCTGCACGCGGGCAAGCCGGATAGGGACCGTGCGATTGGCCAGTTCGAGATGGCCGATCGTCAGCGAACGGCGCGCAACCCCCGCCATCGGGTCCTTCGAGGTGGTGGTGGTGTCGACCGCGTCGGGCCGGTCGGGCAGCAAGGCCCAGTCGAACGCAACCGACCGGTGCATGAGGTCGTAGAGTCGGGCAGCGAAGCGGTCCGGATCGCGCTCCGCCGCATCGACATTCGCCAGATCGAGCGCCGCGGCCGCGCGCGACCAGTCTCCGTTCTCGCCCGCGGCCATGAAGCTTTCCATGAGCCCCATCGGGGTATCGAGATCGAGCGGGATCCGGCCGGCGGGCGTGCCGTTCTCAAGCCGCTCCACCTCATAGACGAAGGCCTTCGAATCCTCCGCGACCGTACGATCGGACTGGGCGACCGCCTGGAAGGCGAACAGCGCGTAGAACAGCGCGATGAGCCCGCGGATGAAGCTGGTGTGACGATTCCCCATGCGGTCCGAATGCACCGCGGCTGCGATCGGTCCCGAACAAACAAAACCCCGCTACGCGAGCGCAGCGGGGTCATGCTTCGAATTATCGTATGGCTCAGGCGGCTTCGAGCTCGTCATCCGCAACGGTTTCGCCCAGCATGTCGATCAACGCCTTGCTGAAGGCGGGGATGTCGTCGGGGTTGCGGCTGGTGATGAACTTGCCGTCGGTGGCGACTTCCTGGTCGACCACATTGGCGCCCGCATTCTTGAGGTCGGTGCGGATCGAGGGCCAGCTGGTGACGGTCTTGCCGTTGATCAGGCCCGCTTCCGCCAGCAGCCACGGGGCATGGCAGATTGCCGCGATCGGTTTGTCCGCCAGAGCGAATTCGCGGACGATGGCGACCGCGCGCTCGTTCATGCGCAGGATGTCGGGGTTCATCTGGCCACCCGGCAGCAGCAGCGCACCGTAGCCATCACAATTCTCGATCGCATCGACCGTCTTGTCGACCGCGACGCTTTCGCCCCAGTCCTTCTGGTCCCAGCCGCGGATCGAGCCTTCCTCGAGGCTGACGACTTCGGTTTCGATGCCGGCCTTTTCGAGATTGGCCTTGGGCTTTATCAGTTCGGACTGTTCGAAGCCATCGGTGGCGAGGATCATTACGCGCTTTGTCATAGGGGAACTCCTTGATTTGATGTTGCCCTTGCAACGCGTGGGGAAAGCGCACCGTTCCGTTCTTCTAGGTAGGGCGTGGCGGTGATAGGGCGGATCGCATGGCCGCTAACGACACCACTCTCGACAGTGAAAAAGACCCGTTCGACGCGATCGTCGACGCCCCGTTCGATTCGGCGCTGTCCGAGCGTTATCTTGTCTACGCGCTGAGCACGATTACCGCGCGCTCGCTGCCCGACCTGCGTGACGGGCTCAAGCCGGTTCATCGCCGCCTGCTGTGGACCATGCGGCAGCTCAAGCTCGACCCTTCCAGTGGCTTCAAGAAATCGGCGCGCGTGGTGGGCGAGGTGATCGGCAAGTACCACCCGCATGGCGACACCGCGGCCTATGACGCGATGGTCCGCCTCGCGCAGGATTTCTCGCTGCGGTATCCGCTGGTCGAAGGGCAGGGCAATTTCGGCAATATCGACGGGGATAACGCCGCTGCCTACCGCTATACCGAGGCCCGCCTGACGAAGACCGCGATGCGCCTGATGGAAGGCCTCGACGCGGGCACGGTCGATTTCATCCCGACCTACAACAACGAGGAAGAAGAGCCGGAGATCATGCCCGGCCTGTTCCCCAACCTGCTGGCCAATGGCGCCAGCGGCATCGCAGTGGGCATGGCGACCAATATCCCGAGCCACAACGTCGCCGAGATCGTCGATGCGACGCTCGAGGTGATCGACAATCCGCATGTCGAACATGCGCGGCTGATGGAACTGTTCAAGGGCCCCGATTTCGCCACCGGGGGGATCGTGGCAGAGAGTGCCGAGACGGTCGCCACCGCTTACGAGACCGGGCGCGGGTCGTTCCGCGTGCGCGGCAGCTTCCACGCTGCCGAAGCCGAGAAGGCGGAAGACCGCGAGGCGGGGATCGAGCGGCTTGGCGGCGGGCAATGGCAGCTGGTCATCAGCGAAATCCCCTATCAGGTCGCCAAGGGCAAGCTGATCGAGCAGATCGCCGCCGCAATCGGCGACCGCAAGCTGCCGATCCTCGAGGATGTGCGCGATGAAAGCGACGAACAGATCCGCATCGTGCTGGTTCCGCGCAGCCGCAATGTCGATCCCGACCTGCTCAAGGAAAGCCTCTACAAGCTGACCGATATGGAAACGCGCTTCGGGCTCAATCTCAACGTGCTTGACGCGAGCCGGACGCCGATGGTGATGGGGCTCAAGGAACTGCTCAACCACTGGATTGCCAGCCAGATCGATATCCTCCAGCGGCGCAGCCAGCACCGGCTCGACCAGATCGCGCGGCGGCTGGAGCTGGTCGAAGGCTATATCATCGCCTTCCTCAACCTCGACCGGGTGATCGAGATCATCCGCACCGAGGACGATCCCAAAACGGTGATGATGGAGGAGTTCAAGCTGACCGACCGGCAGGTCGAGGCGATCCTCAACATGCGGCTGCGGTCGCTGCGCAAGCTGGAAGAGATGCAGCTGCGCGGCGAGAAGGACGATCTGCTCAAGGAGCAGGACGAACTCGAGAAGCTGCTCGGTTCGCCCGCTCGCCAGCGCACGCGGCTGAAACGCGAGCTGGGGGCGCTGCGCAAGGAATACGGCCCAGACACCGCGCTTGGCCGCCGCCGCACCGCAATCGAGGAAGCCGCGCCCGCGGTGGAATTCAGCATGGATGCGATGATCGAGAAGGAGCCGGTGACGGTGATCCTGTCGCAGAAGGGCTGGGTGCGCGGGGCCAAGGGGCATCTGCCGCTCGACCAGGAATTCAAATACAAGGAAGGCGACGGGCCGGCCTTCGTCTTCCACGCGCAGACGACCGACAAATTGCTGCTGGCGACCGAC
>LWDU01032690.1_pt1 | contig 15517 bp, 13 predicted proteins | sample 727161 | NCBI WGS metagenome assembly LWDU01 (sample SAMN04566230, study PRJNA314399) | hydrothermal vent metagenome | isolation source: deep sea hydrothermal plume seawater | place: Mexico: Gulf of California, Guaymas Basin | collected 2004-07-11 | reverse complement strand
CATTACTGTCTTTAGTATGAGTTAAACCAAGTTGAGACACTTCAACAATATCTTCGATACACTTCTCAACCATTCCTTTAGCCATAATTCTCTTCTCATCATGAGACATCTCTCGGTTACCTGGGCTTGTGTAAACTCCAGATAGTCTTTCAGAACAAGAATACAGAAGTTCTACAATATCTTCCACTCTTTTCCCTGACTTCAAAGTCGCTTGTTGTAAATTTTGACTTTGTTTTAACGTCATAAAAACTTAATTCCATAAAAAGAGTAACAAAAGATGATTTATAACAATTTCTTTACTGAGAATATTAGCGAGATCTTGGATTTGGCATAGTACTACCAACCCTACTTGATTTTGGATTCTTGTTTCTAGAAGGTTTAGATTTGTTATTTCCAAATCGTCTCGGACCTCTTGATCTTCCTTCACTTGGTTTAGAATCATTACTTCTTGATCCGTTATTTCCAAATCGTCTCGGACCGTTATTTCCAAATCGTCTCGGACCTCTTGATCTTCCTTCACTTGGTTTAGAATCATTACTTCTCCGACTTCGAGAGTTTGACCTATTATGAGAACCACGATTACCCCAGCTTCGACCAGGTCGAGGACTTCGTTTTCTTGAATCTCCACCAACATCAAATTTCAATTTAGGAAATTTATCGCTAGTAAGTTCTTTAATATTAATATCATAATTATTTAGAATTTGTCTGAAAATATCATGATCTTGATTACTTAGCAAAGTAATTGCTTTTCCAGTTGAACCACCTCGAGCCGTTCTTCCAACTCGGTGAATATATTCTTGAGGATCATCTGAAAGATCGTAATTAAAAATATGTGAAACGGATTTAATGTCAATACCTCTTGCAACAACCGGTGAAGCTACTAAAAGCTCAGTTCTTCCGTTATTGAATTGACCAATAATTCTCAACCTTTTATTTTGAGCAAGTCTTCCATGAATCATTCCAATCTTAACACCTTGTTTTCTAAGATTCTTAGAAACCTTTTCAACAGTATGTCGATTTGAACAAAATACAATTGCTTGATCAGTATCTTCTTTATCTAATAAGTGAACTAGCAATGAAAACTTTTCTTGTTTTTGAACATTATAATAATATTGCTCAAGATATTCTTCAGCAACGTGAACTTCAGATTCAGCAACTACAGGATTATTCATATGTCTTTGCTTAATTCTCGCAATTTCCTGAGAAATAGTTGCACCAAATAGAATCATTTGTTTTCTTTTTGGAGTATAAGATAAGATACGTTCAATATCTCGAATGAATCCCATATCAACTAATCGATCTGCTTCGTCTAAAACAAAATGTGTTAGTTTTGATAAATCAATATTTCTTTGTTGTAAGTGATCAAGAAGTCTCCCTGGAGTACTAACTACAATCTCTGATCGAGCAATATCCTTTATTTGAGGACGTAATGATACGCCACCATACACTGTCGCAATTCCCAATTTGCTATATTTTCCAAATTTTCCCAGTTCTCTTGAAATTTGAACTGCAAGTTCTCTTGTTGGTGCAAGAATTAAAGCTTGAACACCTTTCTTTGGAACAACTTTGTTAATCAATGGAATTCCAAAGGCTGCAGTCTTTCCAGACCCAGTTTTAGATTTTCCAATAATATCTTTTCCAGAATTAATTAGTGGAATTGCTTTTTCTTGAATATCTGTTGGTTCAGTAATTCCAAATTCAGAAAGAGCTCGGACTATGTTTGAATTTACTCCCAACTCATTAAATGTGTTTTTTTGCATTTGTTAATACTGAAATAAAATGAACTTGATGTTGCGTTGTTATCGTAACCTTCTGAACTTCTACTTCGTCCTATTATCTACGCAGATACTGAGTTTATAAGAGTTGTGTTTAAGAATGAGCACTAAAATTTAGTGGTCACTTCTTCCGACTTATTATAATTTCAGAAGGTTAAGCCTATTCCTTTTTTGATTTTTCATCTTGGGCATGCTGTATCCACCGTCTTTTACTTTCTTGCTTTCGCGCTTTCCAACTGAGTTCAGCATTCGTTAGCATAAATAATAAACAAACTAGAGTTATTTAAATAATTTCCGTCACAAAGCAACACTTTTAAACCAATTATTAGGGATTAAAGTATGGCAATAAGTCATATACCTGAAGAAAGAGCAAAACAATTAGTAGCTATACCACTAGAATTAGCTACAGCTCCGAAAATTCAAAAAGACCTTAGAAAATACATTAGTAGAATTACTGAGCCATATGATAAAGTTGGTTTAGATGATAATATTTTTGATTTTGCTGAATTAGTAGGATATAGAGTTAATAATTCTGCTTTAGATATTGCTGAGGATTTAGATGTTAAATCTCGTTATGGTATTAAGAAAAATGAGGTACCAAGAACATCAGTAGGTCGTGCTTTTAGAGGATATGATGGAGAGCATTTTCCCGACCATGAGTTTGAAGGATTGTTCGGTAAAGGCGTTCATGGAACCAAAATTAATGATATTATTGAAGGGATTAGATATGAGAAAGGTGGTCAAGCAACTATAGAAACACATGGAGACCAGATGAGTAATGGTGGTCGGAAACTTGCTGATATGATTAATCCAGAAACAGAAGAACGATATGTAGTGGAGGCTGGTCGGATTGGTGGTCGGAAAAGTAATGAAGCACAAGGTAATCATTTGTGGAGTCTTGAAGAAATAGCAGATATAGGTGAGTTAAAATATGGCGAAGGATTAACTTGGAATGATACTACTTCTAAAATGAACGAAAAGTATGGCGGAGATTGGTCAACTTCTAAAGTCAGAGACGCATATCGTTATAACAAAGATAAACTTTCTGACGAAGAAGAATAACTTTGTTTTGAATTAGAGATGTTTAAGTGATTATATTTTTGAAATATTTTTCTTATCTATATCAGAATAACAAAGATTTACCTGCTGACGAAAAAGAATAAGCGCCCGTTCCGTGATTTGAACACGAGTCACTAGCTTGACAAGCTAGTATGATAGACCAAACTACACCAAACGGGCATAAGTCAATGGTAAATTATTTCATTTATAAGCCTTTCGTGGGAATAAATTCAGACGGAAGATCTTCAAAATCATCTGGTTCAAAAGCAGAACATATTTCATTCTCAGGATTATCAATACAGAAATTCATACAAGAATCACCATTATCTTTACAGAAAAGAATACAATCAATCTTACCTGAACATAATTCTCCAAGTGAGGCATCACTTGGCAAGTCCATAATTTTTTCAATAAATTCCACAGGAATATCATCAGGTAAAACTTGTTCCAAGATTATGGCGCTATTTGCTGACAAAATAAAGAAAAGAACAATTACTGATAGGAGACCAATCAACAAAACTTTTTGTGACCGTTTCATAACATAACTAACACAAGCACCCCTTTAACTTTTTCGAAGGTAGTTTTTTATTATACCAAATTATTAAATATTATGGCGGAGATATTATTCTTCCTAGCAGGATTAGTTGGAATTTGGTTTGGAGCACACATGGTTGTTGATCATGCCTTAGTCATAGCCAAGCAATTAAAGATTTCAAAACTCTTTGTCGGACTAACAATTCTTTCAATCGGAACTTCGCTTCCAGAAATATTCACTCACATAACTGCAAGTCTAAAAGAGCTTTCAGGAATAGCAGCATCAAACATAGCAATTGGAACGAATATAGGATCAAACATAGTTCAGATAACTTTAATCATTGGAATACTTGGATTAATTACAAAAATAAAGTCTTCAAAATCAATTCAACACCGAGACGGAATTATAATGCTCGGATCAATAGTTTTACTTTTTTTACTGGGACTAGATGGAGTAATCTCAAGATTCGACGGTGCACTACTATTCTTCCTGTACATAGGTTATCTAATTTACTTATACACGCAAGAATCTGAACTGTCCGAAATAATTTCCAATCATTCCAAGTGGACTAAGAAGAAGTTCAAAAATTTTACATTCCACGCCTTTATGATTTTAGTTGGACTAGGAATTTTACAAGTAGCAGCTAACAAAATTGTAAATGTAACACTGAACTTTTCAAACGCATTAGGAATTGAACAATCTTTCTTCGGACTTCTAATAATTGGTTTCGCAACAGCACTCCCAGAATTTACAACAGCAGTAATGGGCCTTCTAAGAAAATCTGAATCACTATCGTTGGGAGTTTTAATTGGCTCAAATATAACTAATCCAATGATGGCTCTTGGACTTGGAGCAATGATTACTGACAATCCAATTTCCAGAGGTTTGATAACTTTTGACATACCGTTTTGGTTCATCGTTTCAGCAGGATTATTATTACTCTTCCAGAAAAACAAGAAACTTACAAAGGTTGGAGCAGCCCTTATGCTTGGGTCATACCTCGCGTATGCACTTTACAAAACCTACTCAGTTGGACTCATTTAGACAGGCTTTTAACGGTCAGAACACAACCAAACTTATGCTAAATTTAGAAAGAATTGACAAGTTTAATAGACGACTTCTAAAAAGCAAAAAGTTTTGGGCAGTCGTACTACTAACAAAACCAATCAAATACTTTATCGTGGCTGTAATACTAGTAAAAGTGTTTGGATAACTAGTAAAAAGTTAGTTACACTCATATTTAATATATTCTCTGTTCCAATCGATACTTTTATAAACAAAACTGTTCAAAAGTAAATTACGAGGGCTTACTTTATGCGCAATAGAAAAGTTAATAAGAATAACTTTTCAAGAACCTAAGTCATCGTAGGGTGTTAATTTGGTTAAGAAAAAACAGATTTCAGCGGATATTTCTAAACATGTACTAATACCGAAGCACAAGCTTTTAGACGAAAAGTCTTCAAAAGCCATGCTCGAACAATACAACATTTCTCCTTACCAATTACCTTCTATGTCAATTAAAGATCCAATGGCTAGACATCTAAATGCAGAACTTGGTGCAATTATTGAAATCCAAAGATCTTCAGAAGTTGCAGGAAAATACAAATATTATCGGAGGATTGTATGAACAAACAAATCCTTATCAAAAAATTCTTCGAAGAACATCGATTTGTAAAGAGCAACATCGATTCTTATAATTCATTTATTGAATGGCGAATGCAAAAAGTTGTTGACGCCGAAAAAGAACTTATGCCTGCAGTTATTCCAGTTGACGCAGAAGAAGTTAAATTTGAATTCTCAGAATTATCTTTGAGAAAACCAATTATTATTGAAGCAGATGGTTCTGAAAGACCACTTTATCCTGCAGAAGCACGAATGAGAAATCTTACTTATTCTGCACCAGTATTTTTAGAAATCGCATTAATTGTTGATGGAAAAGAAAGAGATCGAGCCGAGGTCCAAATCGCAGAAATTCCAGTAATGGTCCAATCAAAACTTTGCTACTTATCAACTTTAAGTCAAGATGAGCTGATTGAAGCTGGAGAAGATCCAATGGATCCAGGTGGCTACTTCATTGTTAACGGAACTGAACGAGCACTAGTTCTTCTTGAAGATTTAGCACCAAATCAAATTACAGTTAATACAGAAAAAACAGGACCAATTACACACATCGCAAAAGTTTTCTCAGCAATTGACACTTACAAAATTTCACACACCGTTGAACGAACAAAGGAAGGAATTTTTCAAACAAGTTTCAGTAATGTAAAGAAAGTTCCATTCACAGTAATTTTGAAAGCATTAGGAATGACTAAAGATAAAGACATTGCAGATGCTGTCGGATTTAAAGAAATTCCCGAAGATTTGTATATCAACTTAGTTGAATTTATGAGCGTAACAAACCAAGAAGAAGCAAAAGAATTTATTTCAAAGAGCTTGCAAATTGCACTACCTAAAGATAGAAAACTTCAGAAAGTTGAATCTATTTTGGACACAATCTTTTTACCTCACTTAGGAACAGACAAAAAAGCAAGAATGAATAAAGCATATTTCCTTGCACAAATGATTAGAAAAACAATTCTTCTTAGAGAAGGAAAAATTCAACCAGATGACAAAGATCACTACATGAATAAAAGAATTCGAATGGCAGGAGATCTTCTTGAAGATTTATTCAGAACAAACTTCAAGGGTTTGAAGAACGATATAATTTATATTTTCACTAGAGGTGTACGAAGAGGAAAAATAATTCCAATCGCATCATTAGTAAGATCAAAGTTCATGACTGACAAAATTCGGTCAGCAATGGGAACTGGAAATTGGACTGGAGGCAGACAAGGAGTTTCTCAACGACTTGAAAGAGACAATCCAATTGCAGCAATATCTCAACTTCGGAGAGTTACATCTTTACTAGATTCAAACAGAGAATCTTTCGCAGCAAGAGCCTTACACCCAACACATTGGGGAAGACTTTGTGCAATTGAATCTCCCGAAGGTAAGAACATTGGTTTACGAAAAACACTTGCTCTAACTGGAACAATCACAACAGAATTACAAGCTTCAGAGTATAACAAAAACTTAAAGAGCTTTCAGAAAATTGGTTTGGAGGAAATTAAAGAATGAGCTACGTATTTATTGACGGAGTATTACACGGAACTGTAAAGGATGCAGAAAAGTTCGTAAAGACTGCTATCAAAGAAAGACGAGCAGGTAAATTTTCAAAGAACCTCAATATTTTATACAATGAAGAAGAAGACATTATCAAAATTCAACTTGACAAGAACCGACTTCGAAGACCACTAATTATTGTTCAAGAAAGTAAATCTCTTTTGACAAGCAAACATCTTGAAGCATTAACTGCAGGAAAGATGAATTGGACAGACCTAATCGAAAAAGGAATTGTTGAAGAAATTGATGCGCTTGAAGAAGAATCAACATTAGTTGCAATGAATGAAAAAGATTTAACAAATAAACATACACACTTGGAAATTGACCCAATTGTAATTTTTGGTATGAATACTTCAATGATTCCATTTGCAAACTTCAATCCCTCAACACGTCTTCTAAGAGGACAAAAAAATCAACAACAAGGAACTTCTTTGTACGCTCTAAATTACTTAAATCGATTAGATACAAATGTTAATGTCCTACATTATACTCAAAAACCACTTGTAAAATCATTCACTCAAGACCTGTATGGTGAACACATCACTGGTGGACAAAACTTAGTAATCGCAATTCTAAATTATGAAGGTTACAATATGTCTGACGGAGTTGTAGTAAATCGAGCATCTATAGATCGAGGAATTTCAAGAGTATCTCACTACAGACCTTACGTAGCAGAAAGACGAAGATATCCGGGCGGTCAAATTGATGATATTAAAGTACCAGATAAAGATGTCCAAGGATATTCAACTGAAGCACAATATAAGAATTTAGACACAGACGGATTGGTAAGTCCTGAAACTCACGTACATGGCGGAGAAGTACTTGTAGGTAAAACCTCGCCTCCAAGATTCCTATCACGACTTGAAACTTTCAGTACTGCGGCAAACATCAGAAAAGACACATCCATTAAAGTTAAATTTGGAGAAAATGGAATAGTTTCCAAAGTTCTGTTAACTGAATCTAAAGATGGTAATCCTCTAGTAAACATTGAAGTTCGAGACACAAGACCGATCGGTGTAGGAGACAAAGTATCTTCTAGACACGGACAAAAAGGAGTTATCGGACATGTTGCAAATCCAGAAGATATGCCATTCAGTTCATCTGGAACAGTACCAGATATCCTATTCAATCCATTCGGTATGCGTCGTATGACTGTATCTCACTTAATCGAATCTCTTGGAGCAAAAGTTGGAGCGCTAAGCGGACGATATATTGACGGAACTCCATTCAGCGGAGAACCATCAGAAGATCTAAGAAAAGAATTAGAAGAATTAGGTTTCAGAGAAAACGGAACTGAAACGTTATACGACGGAAGAACAGGTAAGGCTTATGAAGCAAAGATTTTCATAGGAAATATTTATTATTTAAGACTAAAGCACCAAGTCGCAGACAAAATTCAATCCAGAGCAAGAGGTAGAGTTGCATTACTAACAAGACAACCTACTGCAGGTAAGGCAATGGAAGGTGGACTTCGATTTGGAGATATGGAAAAAGATACATTAATTGCTCACGGATCCTCTTTACTATTGAAAGAACGATTCAGTTCAGATAAAGATATTGTAAACATTGGAGATAGATCTGGAGACATTGCAGAATATGATTCATTCACTGATAGATTTATTAGCGTAGTCGATCCAAAGGAAACAATTTCCAAGGTCGAAATGGCTTACGGATTTAAGTTGCTAATTGAACAACTAAAATCTATGGGAATTAGACCACAATTAAAATTAAAAGATAAATTCAAGCAAAAGAGGTCACAACAATGAAACAAGTAATTTCCAAACAAGTAGAAAGCATTCGGTTCGGAGTATTAAGCCCAACCATGATTAAGAAGCTTGGAAAAGTAAAGGTAATAACTCCAGAAATCTACGACTCAGATGGATATCCCGTAGAAAAGGGATTAATGGATCCAGAAATGGGAGTGTTGGATCCTGGAATGGGTGTAAAGAAATGGAAGCTTGGAGCAGGAAACTTCGGTTATATTAACTTATCAAAACCCGTAATTCATATTTTATACAGAACTCACATCTACAATTTCTTACGTTCAACATGTTCAAGTTGTGGAAGAATTTCATTAACTGAAGCAAAGATTGAAAATTACAGAGCGAAATTAGAATTAGCTGCAGAGATTGACTCAAAAGAAGTAAAGAAAGTAATCCGAAACATGATCAAAGCAGCATCTACGGTAAAGGCCTGTCCACATTGTAATACGCCAAGAGAAAAAACAGTATTCAAGAAACCTCAAACTTTCTTTGAAGGAAAAGACGAAAGATTATGGCCAACAAATATTCGAGAACATTTGGAAAAGATTCCAGATGATGATGTTAAAGTTTTCGGAGTAGATCCAGCTTTCGCAAGACCAGAATGGATGGTTCTAACAACTCTATTGGTTCCTCCAATCAGAGTAAGACCGTCAATTACATTAGAAACTGGAGAACGTTCAGAAGATGACCTAACTCACAAGCTTTCAGACGTCGTAAGAGTAAATCAAAGACTTCTGGAAAACATCAATGCAGGAGCACCAGAAATTATTGTTGAAGACTTGTGGGATTTGTTACAATATCACATAACAACTTATTTCAATAATAGTATCGCACAAGTACCTCCAGCAAGACACAGAACTCAAAGACAACTTAAGACTTTGGCTCAAAGATTAAAAGGAAAGACTGGAATCTTCAGAGCAAATCTTGCAGGTAAGCGAGTTAACTTCTGTGCACGTTCAGTTATTTCTCCAGATGCACACATTGACATCAATGAAGTCGGAGTTCCAGAAACAATAGCAAAGGAACTAACAATTCCAGAAAGAGTAACAGAATGGAATATTGATTGGTTGAAATCTCTAATCAAGAACCTGGAAGGATATCCTGGAGCAAATTACATAATCACTAATGAAGGAAGAAGAAAGAAAATTACTGAAGAATCGATTGAATCAATTTTAGAAGAAGTAACTTTCGGATACCAAGTTGAAAGAAATATTATCAACGGAGATATTGTATTATTCAACCGACAACCATCGCTACACAGAATGTCCATGATGGGACACCGAGTAAGAGTTGTTCCTGGAAAAACTTTGAGAATTAATCCAGCTGTCTGTTTACCATATAACGCAGACTTCGACGGAGACGAAATGAATATGCACGTCCCACAAAGCGAAGAAGCTCGAGCAGAAGTAGAAACACTTCTATTACTTCAAAATCAAATTGTAACTCCAAGATACGGACTATCAATTATAGGAGCAATCGAAGACTCAGTTCTTGGATTGTACTACTTAACAAAAGATAGATATTTCACTCGAAGAGAAGCAAGTGAATTATTGTTAGCGGTAGGAATTGATGATGCATTACCAAATCCAACAAAGAAAGATTTATGGCACGGAGCACAAATATTCAGTATGCTTTTACCAAAAGACTTGAATTTCAAGAAACGAGGAAAAGTTTTGAAGAATGGAAAAGTTGAGAAAGGTGAAGTTGTAATTCAAAAAGGACAATTAACTCACGGAGCATTAATTGATTCTTCATTCATCGGACCAGAAGGAGGAGTACTAATTCACAAATTGTTCATCGACTATGGTGCTGATGAAGCTGCAAAGTTCTTGAATAGAGTAATTCACTTGGGAATCGCAGTAGCAAGAAAAGTAGGACTTACCATGTCATTCAACGATTTTGATATTGATGAATCAGACAAAAAGAAGATTCAAAAGATTCTAGACCAAGCTCAAATCGATGCAGACAAATTAATCAAACAATTAAAAGCAAAGAATATACAACCTTTACCAGGTAAGACTGTTAAAGAAACATTCGAAGCAAAGATGCAACATGTACTATCAATCGCACGTACTAACTTAAACAAAGTAATCGAAGCAAAGATTGATGAAAGCACTCACCTAATAAACTCCGCAAGAGCTGGAGCCGGAGACAAAATACTAAACATTGTTCTTATGTCAGGATTCGTTGGTCAAACAGACTTACGAGGAGAACGTATCAATTTCGGATACAAAGACAGAACAATCGCACAATTCAACAAAGGAGATCTTGGACCAAGAGCTCACGGATTTGTTAGAAATGGCTATGCAGCAGGATTGGACGCAGTTGAAGTATTCTTTACTTCCATCACGGGAAGAGACAACTTCATGGACACAGCAATGCGTACGCCTAAATCCGGTTACATGCAACGAAGACTTGTAAACGCAATGCAAGACTTGAAGGTAAATTATGACGGAACAGTCAGAGACTCTTCAAGAAAGATTATTCAATTTGCATTCGGTGGAGACAACGTCGACGTATCAAAATCAGATAAAGGGAGAATATTAAACGAATAAAATGACAAAAGATAATTTGACTTGGATTAAGAAAAACCTACCCGAAGGTATCAAGTTTAAAGACGAAAAACTTGCAAAAGATAGATACTCAAAGATTCAATTAGATCCGGGAGAAGCAATCGGAGTAGTTACAGCACAATCTATCGGAGAACCTGGAACTCAAATGACAATGAGATCTTTCCACTTTACTGGAGTAGCAGAGCTTAACGTAACATTAGGTCTTCCACGTATTATTGAAATTCTTGACGCAAGAAAATTACCTTCAACTCCAACAATGCATATTTATCTAAATGCATCACATAGTAAGGACAAGGATAAAGCAGACAAGATTGCTCAAAGAATTAAACAAACAGTTCTAGAAGAAGTAACAAAAGAATTTACAATGGATTTAGCAAATGGAGAAGTTAATGTGCTTCTTGACAAAGACGAACTAAAACGAAAATCACTAAATCTCAATGATGTATATGAACAATTATCACTACAAATTAAAGGCGCAGATATTATAAAGAAAACAGCAAGCATCTCAGTAAAACTAAAAGATAATGACATCAAGAAAGTATACAAACTAAAAGAAAAATTAAGAGATTCATTTATTTCAGGAATCTCAGGAATCACAGACGTTCTTGCATACAAGAGCGACAACGGAGAATTCATAATTCAAACTTTCGGTTCAAATCTTAAGAACATTTCAGAAATCAAAGAAGTAGACTTCTCAAGAACCAGAACAAATAATTTCTATGAAATCGAAGCAGTTCTAGGTATTGAAGCAGTTCGTGCAGCAGTACTAAGAGAAGTTATGAACATTTTAGATCATGAAGGTATGGCGATTGATGAGCGACACATCTCATTAGTATCAGATATGATGACTCGAGACGGAGGAATCAAAGGTATAACTCGTCACGGTATCACAAAAGAAAAAGAATCGGTTCTTGCAAGAGCAGCTTTCGAAATTCCACTGGATCACTTAGTTGAAGCATCTGTAAGAGGAGAACAAGACAATCTAGTAAGTGTAGTTGAAAATGTAATGATTAATCAACCAGTACCAATTGGTACAGGATTACCTGAGCTATTTGTTAAGATGGACAGTGCTAAACCAAAAGCTTCAAAAGCAAAGAAAAAGGTGACTAAGAAATGAAAGCAGCACAAGAAATATTAAAAACAAAGAAGACAGTAATCTACGGAACTGATGCAGTTCTTAGAGAGGCTAAAGAAAAGACTCTAACTTCAGTATTCACTTCTTCAAACTATCCAGCAGATATGTTTGTAAAATTTGAAGAGCTAAAAGACAGCTGTAATTTCGAACTAGAAAGACTAAACGAAGACAGCGAAGAACTTGGAGCACTCCTTAGAAAAACATTCCTAATTTCAGTAATCGGAATCAAGAAATAATTATCATGCCAACTATTAGTTTAGATAACCACACCATCAGGACGATGGCCTTTTTCAAAGATAAAACTGGCGTTTCACCAATAAATTGTATTGGAGTAAATGGATCAATAATTTTTGTCGTAGAAAGTGGCTCTGCAAAAAAAGCAGTTGGACAAAACGGAGAAAAAGTCAAAGCAATAAGTTCAGCACTAAAGAAAGATATCAAAATTGTTGAACGAGGAAAAACAATGGAGGATACAATTGAAAAATTCATTTATCCAATTCCCTTCAATTCCTCAAAAGTTGTCAAAGGAACTTTGGCAATTTTGTTAAAAAATCCTGAAGACCGAAAAAAACTAAATGGCAATGGAAGAAAGACGCTTAGACAACTTAGAGAGCTAGTAAAAATGTATCACCAAAACGTAAGAAGCGTTCAATTACTTTAACCCACAAACATTCTTAGATTATCATCTAATAATTCTTTCAAAGATTGAATCATCCTTGTTGAGACTTGAGTTGGAGCACCATCAAATGTTGCCAGTTTTTTCTCAAGAACTTTCAAAGTACTTGGTTTTCCAGTCTTCAAGACTCCTTTCTTACCAATTTCATACTTAACAATCTCTGCCTGACCTGAACCCAATTTTACAATAAATGCTTCAGTATTAAATAACCACAAATTTGCAGTCCCTTCTTTTTCTCCAGAACCATACTTCAACATTAGTTTAAACCTATCTTTATTCAAACCCTTTTCAGCATTAATAATATCAATCGTTTCATCTCTAACTTTATCTAAATTAAATTCTAAACTCTCAACTTCACTCAAACTAGATATATTATTGTCTAACTTCTCTGCAGAATTAACTAACTCAAGATATTTTGAACGAGCAAGACCTTTTGAGATTAATTCAGATTTTAATGCATTCTTTACACCATTCTTACTTGCTTTAACTCCCGCAACCTTCAGAACCAGTTGCATGTCTTCAACAGCTTTCTGTTTAACAGACCTAATTTTAGAACTAACTAATTTCTTTTCAATATCTTTGTATGCCTTCTCAAGTCTTTCAACAAAGTCAACACCATCTTTATAGTTTTTAGTCATAGTTTCAAGTTTGACTTCTTTTACTTTCCCATACTCAACATCTTTTCTCAGCTTATGTAACCTTTCCCAAATCTTGACATATTTTTCTTCAAGATGTCCTTTCTTTACCATGTGTTCACGCAACTGTCCAGAAATATGATTTGGACTACCCGGTGGAACACCCAACAACATCAAGACTCCCTGCGCAGGAAAGATTGTTGACCAGAACAAATCTTCAATAGCAATATCTCGGAATTTTATTTTAATTCTATTCAAATGATTCTTACCATCTTTAACGTATTTTTGAATAGATTCGGGTGTTGGAGTAAGAAGTCCCCGTTTAAGCATCAATTTCCATGGGGCAAACATTCCACGATCATAAAGTGGAACTCCATCTCGAATAGTAGTATAAAATACTGGCTCAGCTCTACGTAATCCTTCCCATAATCGAGTCAGAATCCAAACTTGAATATTAAGCTTTCCTCGAATTCCAACTTCTCTTTCAGCATCACGTGCAAATTTAGCAGATATATCTCTCAATCTCAAAACCAATTCATTAGAAGTGGTTCGAGTTACATCAGTATCATCAATGACAATAGAAATATCAATGTCTGAATCCGCAGTGGCCTCACCACGAATTAACGAACCCGCCATAACATAAGATACAACGTATTTCTCAAACTTCTTAAGCATCTTAATTTTATGAATCTCAACAGCCTTTAGAGCTTTAATCCAATCTCCTTCATCATGAATTAGTCTTCCAGAAACAATACTACGCATAATATCATATTGACCGCGAGTTGCAAAATCCCAAATCTCTTCAAGTAAAATTGAAGTAACTCTAATACCGCTTGTTTTAGTCATACTGTTTCCATCTTTTTCAATCTCTCCAATATGCGTAATTTTCTCTTTTGCTGTTTTATTCTTTAATTCAGAAACAATAATCAAATTGGGAGTCATTTTTGGAGTTTCTCCTGGTTTTGGAGCAGACGGACGCATGGTTAAAACTACACCGAGTATCTCATTCTTATGCCGTTTTAGCAAGGAATCCTTTATCTTTTCGGCAGTTGGTTGTACTTTATCAAGAGACTTGTTCAATTCATCCAATGCTTTTTGTTTAGAACCCTGCTGAGACTCTTTAAATTTACCAAACATCTCTTTCAATTTATCATTACTTGCAAAATCTTGAGAAGGTTTTAAATCATCAACCATAAACTACAAACGATACACATGGTTTTAAATGTTTTCTAACGGTGCCCGATTTTCGTACCGAAAGGCTTTTAAAGCGAAAATTAAGGCATAAAACATGGTAGAATGGCAATTCGATCAAAAGCTGCAAGAAGTTAGTAGACAGCACGAAAACTTCAAAAATGATTCAAATTACGAATTAATGCAATTACTTATTGATGTTAGAAATGATCCAAAAGCAACTGCATTCACTAGAGTAAATGATTTTCTATTAGAAAACACTGCCAGAGCTTACGGTAAAAATCACACAATTGACGCAATAAATAAGGATATACCTCTTAGAGACGGATTAATACAGCACTCTAAAGAAATAATTTCAACAGAACTAATGGGGGCTTATCACGCAGATCCAACAAGTCAGGAAAACCGAGCTGCAATGCTTGCTAATTTAGGAAGCGGATTAAAGGCTTCTACGTTTATATTTGGAGAAGAATCAGAAGCCCTTATAGGTTATTTGAATAATTCTATTGAGTATCACTCTGAGGCACAAGGCGAAGAGAAAAAAGCAGTTGAAGACATAATTGTTGGTTTAACAAGTACACTGGTTGCTGACCCAGCACACAGAGCATACTTATCTGGAAACTTTAATGTATTTGAAAACGCATTGAGTGGTGTTGAAAGAGTCGGATTAACTAATAAAGTACTTAGAACGCTAAAAGTTGATTCTCTAGAAGATTTAATGGATATTTAATTAATCATTTACGATTAACAACTTTTTTCATAGCTTCAACAAAATCTTCAGCATGTTTTAGATATCGATCATAAGTTTTACCATCTAGATTACTAATCTCACGTTTCATAATTCGTTTAGAAACTTCATACATATGACGCATTATGTCAGAGTATTTCTTACCAACATACTTCTGTTTAACAAGTTTCTCATCAATCATATCTGCAACAGCACTTGGACTTGTCGGAACTTCACCAATGCTCATAAGTGCAGCATGAGCTGCATCAATTGTAGCCCAATACAA
>LWDU01040023.1_pt1 | contig 15518 bp, 9 predicted proteins | sample 727161 | NCBI WGS metagenome assembly LWDU01 (sample SAMN04566230, study PRJNA314399) | hydrothermal vent metagenome | isolation source: deep sea hydrothermal plume seawater | place: Mexico: Gulf of California, Guaymas Basin | collected 2004-07-11 | reverse complement strand
GTTCGATAAAGACGGTAACCGTGACATTCCGACGCTTTACGATTGGTAATAATCGTCTGCCTTGCGTTCTCAAAACAGGCCGCTGATGGTGAACTCGAAGCGGTCGGGAGATTCGTAGCTGCGCGGGTCGAGTTTGGCTCCGTACTCAAAAGACCTTATTACAAATAAGCGCGTGAGTCGGCGCGGAGTTTTTCCGTTTCGGTTTCGGGGTTCATGCCACCTTGAACCATGCTTCGATGGGGAAGTCGCTCCTGAGCTTGTGCAGTCCGCAGGTGGTTTCAAGGAATTATCATGTTTAGAACTTTACGTTTTCGTTTCGGAATAATGTTTTTTTCGTGGAAAAAATGGCAAAGTTGTGGAGAGGTCCAAGAAAAAAACAGCCTTCCGGATCACTGGGTCGTCATGGCTTCGCTCCAGAGCGATTGCAGGATTCCAGAGCCGAGCAGGTTCTGCCCGCCATCGGCGACCACGACGGTGCCCGTGATGTACGCCGCCAGCGGAGACGCGAGGAAGACCGCCAGCTGCCCGATTTCGTCAACCGTGCCGAAACGTTTGAGCGGAATCAGCGCGGCAAATTTTTTGTTGGTTTGCGCGTTGCCGAGCCGTCGCATGCCCTCGGTGTCCGCAATCGGTCCGGGGGCAATGGTGTTGCAGCGGATGCCATACGGTCCCCACTCCAGCGCCAGGTTCTTGGCAAGGTTGTCGATTCCAGCCTTCGCAGCTCCGGCGTGAGCCTGGAAGGGGTAGGGGATGAAGGACTGTCCGGCAGAAATGAAGATCAGGCTGCCCCGTGAGGCTTGCAGATGCTCAAAGGCGGCTCGGCTCGCGTTGAAGGTGCCCAGCAGGTCGATGTCCACCACCGTCTTGAAGCCGTTGGCGCTGAGCTTTTCCGCAGGCGCGATGAAATTTCCCGCCGCCCCACAGACCAGCACGTCCACCGAACCGAGGGTTTCCACCGTGTTCCGGAAGAAGGACTCCAGCGCCTCGTAGTCCCGCACATCGGCGGCTTGCGTGAAGACCTCGGTGCCGTGTTCTCGGATTTCCTCGGCGGCGGCTTCCAGCTTTTCCGGAGTGCGCCCGCAGATGGCGACCTTCGCTCCGACGGCGGCGAAGTTCTTGGCGATGCCGAGGTTGATGCCGCTGCCCCCGCCGGTCACGCAGACGGTTTTTCCGGTGAGCAGATTCTTTGAGAAGTATTGAGTGATGTCCATGTTGTTTCCTGTGCAATGGGTTGGCACCAGCATGATTGATTTTTCCGCATGAAGTCCAGCCGATACCACCAGAAGAAGACGGGTGAGAAAACGGGTATTGGGACGCGTCTTTCCAAGAAACTGGTTGTGACTCAGAGGAAATGGGGCTATGGCGCGCCAGTTAAGTTTGAAGAACCACACAATCAAAAGGAAAAAAGCTGATGCGGGCAAAACGCTGGGGAGTGTTTTTCTGTAATTGTCGTTCCACTTTGGAGGTGGACGCCGCAAGAATTGAAAGTTCCGCAGCGTTGGTGACGGTCGCCTCCCAACCGGGTTTGTCCCCTTGTGGTCTCAGCAGTACCTTCCGACCTTGTTTCTCAACTCAGGAGTCTTGACCGGAATGGCCGGCGCCGGATTGATGTTCGTGTTTTTCCGGGTCTTCCTCAGCACCAGCCCCAAGGAGACCAATGGAGTNNCTTGCGTCCAATCCAGCGAAACTCGATGCCTCCGGACAGTTTGTGGTTCCGAACGGGAGTGTGATGGCCTACGAGTATGTGACCCAGGGTGCCTTGGCCAACTGGTTTTGGTGGGGCATCATCGGGGTCGGGTTGTCCCTCCCCCTGCTTCTCACGTTCGTTGAGATGTTTTTCAGGAAAATCATCCGGCCTTTTGAAAATCTGGTCGCCACCGTTAAGTTCGCCTCAATTCTAACCGGAGGAACGATCTTGCGGTTTGTGATTGTTTGGGGGGGCGACCTGAAGGCACCGCTGAATTTTCCACCGGCCCTTTTCCAGATCCCCATCACCGGGTAGTCCGCGGGGTCAAGACCTTGACTGGCGGCATTCGGCTACTTCGGCAGTGGGCGTCGTGGCGGCTGGTCAAACCGCATCGGGGTGATTGGCTCGTCCTCCAGACGTTTCAGCATCACCTCAACGGCGCGTTCGAGCTGCAAATCCCGTCCTTCCTGATAAGACTGCGGAGAATCCTCCACCTCAATGTCCGGATCGACTCCGTAGTTTTCAACCGACCAACCCGCGTGGTGAAACCAGATGGAGTATTGCGGTTGGGTAGTGGTGGTGCCATCCACCAGTTGGTAGCGACTGTCAATGCCGATCACCCCGCCCCAAGTGCGTTTGCCCACCACTGGACCCAAACCCAATTCCCGGAAGCTCGCAGTGAACATGTCGCCATCGGAACCTGCGAACTGGTTGGTGAGTGCCAGCAGGTGACCGCGTAAGGTGTGGTAGGGGTAGGATTCCGGAGTCCCCCAGCGCGGCACGTCGTAACCAAGATGTCGGTGCATCAGTTTTTCCAGAATCAACGGGGAGACCATGCCCCCGGCATTGTAGCGCACGTCAATGATGAGACCGTCGCGACCCACCTGCGCAAGGTAGCCGCGATGGAACTCCGCAATGCCCAGTTCCGCCATGTCCGGAATGTGGAGGTAGCCCACTCGTCCGGAGGTTGCCTCGGAAACAAACTTCGCATTCGCCTGCACCCACTCGCGGTAGCGGGTATTGCGCTCGGAGGCAAGCGTGCGGACCACCAAGTGGCGTCGCTTGTCCGGTGCGTCCTGTGATGCAACCGTGAGGATGATCTGTTCTCCGGCCTGATTGACGAGCAGTTCACCGGGGGTGGTTTGGGCGTCCAGCGGCATCCCGGCAACTTCCAGCAGCAAGTCGCCCTGCTGCACCAGCACTCCGGGTTCTGCCAGTGGGGAATGCCCGTTGCGGCACCACAAATCTCCGGCGTAAATGCGCTGAAAAATCCATGCGGTGCGTTTCGAATCATACTCCAGATCTGCCCCCAGCCAGCCCACCGGATAGCGCGGACTGAACGGGTAATCCCCGCCGTATTCGTAAGCATGGGAGGTGCCGAGTTCTCCCTGCATTTCCCAAATCAGATCCGAGAGTTCCGAACGTGAGCTAATGCGCGGCAGCAACTTTTCGTAACGCTTGAACACTCGTTGCCAGTCCACCCCGGACATGTCTTCGGTCCAGAAAAATTCCTGCTGAAGCCGCCACGTCTCCCGGAACATCTGTGCCCACTCCTGCGGGTAGTTGATGGAAATGCGGACTCGGGACAAATCCAGCCAACCCGTGCGGCGCGAGGGTGTTTCGTCGCCATCCTCTGGAACCGCCACACCCGCTTCCAACACCCGCACTCGTGTGCCCGAAGTGTAGAGCAGGGTGCGGCCCGACACCGAAACCTGCAGGGTTCCCACATCTTGCGCTAGTGTTTCCCGCTCGCCTTTCTCGAAATCCCAAACCCAGAGCAAACCCTCTTCCTGATTCGGGTTGTCCGGAGCTTCGTCCATCGCACCACGGATGGGGTATTCGGTGAAGAGGACGCGGTTGGGCAACCCAACGACCTGCTCGTAAAGGCTTTCCGGCACCGGAAACTCGACCACCCGATTTTTGATGCCTTCCAGATCGATGGAGATCTGGGGAATGGAGGGGGGATCGGGGGGTGCTGCACTTTTTTTGGGGAATTTAGCCCCTTGGGGATCGGGTTCCTCTGGCTTGCTGTCGGGGGCAGCCGGAGTCGGGGGTGGTTCGTCCTTGATTCCAGGAGGACGGGGCAACTCCAAAAAGGGGTTAGGCGTGTCCTTCTGAAGCGTGATGAGGTAGGGCTTGATGGAACGGGAAAACGTGGTTGCCGTCTGCACCGTGTCCCAAATTGGGTTGTAGGTGCGTGACGAGAGGAAATAGAGCCAGTGCCCCTCCGGATCCCACGAGGGGGTGAAGTCGTAGCGTACAGGATCGCTGACTTGCACGGGAGAGTGCGGACGAATCGCCTTGCCCTCCTTCTGGACGCCGAGGTCGATGAGGAAGATCGCTTGGAGTTCCACGCTGAGGTTCTTGCTGTACGCCAGCCAGTGGCCATCCGGGGAAAAGGCGGGATCGTCGATTTCCGAAACTGTGGAGTGATCCAGCCGCCGCAAGCGTCCCGTGTTGGCGTTCATCCACCAAAGTTCCATGCGGCTGGTGGTCATCACGAGGTGGGGATGCCGGGGCGACACCACCAAGTCCTGCACTCGTCCGGGAGGTAACCGGAAACGGGCCGCAGGTTCAAGGGTGGGTTCCAGCGCAAATACCTCCAGCCGCTCTTGCCCTTTCGCGTCAGAAATCACGGCCACGCGACTGTCCGGCAGCCAACGCTGGAGTCGATAACGCACCCCGTCCCGCACCCCAAGCTGTGTGGCGGCGAGTTCCCAGAGCGGCATCCCGAAGAGCTTGCCCCGCGCTGTGAGCGCGACACCGTGCCCATCCGGATGAAGGTCAATGTCCTCCCAGTAGTGATCCCCAAAAAAGAAGCGGCGCTGTACCCGGGAGCGCTGCGTCGCCCACTGGATGTTAATGCGTTGTTCGCGTTTCGGACTGCGTGGCTGCTGCACGTCAATGCGCCAAAGATCGCCGCCAACATGGAAAACCACATGCCTGCCGTCGGAGGCGGGTTCCCGGACGTAGTATTCCTGCTGGAAGGACTCGGGCTGGAGGTCGCTGCCGTCCGGGTTACAGGAGTAGAGGTTGCCGATGCCCTCGTGATCCGAGACAAACCAGATGCGGTTGCAAATCCACTGGGGACGCACGGGGTTTCCGGGCAGGTCTTTGAGGATACGCTGAAAGGCACCGCTGCCCTTGGCGTCGATCCAAAGCTCGCCAACCATGCCCCCCGCATAGCGTTTCCAGCGCGAGTTGGCGAGCGAGTTGCGGCCCAGCACGAGGCCACTTTTGGTGGGTTGTCGGTTGTCGGCTGTCGGCTGTCGGTTGCTACCTTCTGCCTTTTGCTTTGGTTCCTGATAACTGACCGTCATTGCCGGGCCATACGGCAAGCACTCCACCGGTCCGCCTGCGGACGAAACGCGATAAATCCACGCATCGGCTCCTCGGTGATGGATTGACTCGTGGACACTGACGAATTGCACGTCCTGTCCATCTGGGGACCACCCAACCACATGGATGACGGAGTTCAACCATGTGAGCCGCTGCATCTCCCCTCCAGAGGTGGGCATGAGGTACACGTCGTGGTCGCCCTCCTCCATCGCGCAGAGGGCGATCCAAGCGCCGTCCGGAGAAATCCGGGGACTACGGGTCTCGCTACGAGAATTGGTGAGACGGCGGGCGGTTCCACCGACGAGTGGAACTTCCCAAAGGTCGTCCTCGCTCTGGAACACCACCCGTTCGCCCTGCACATCGGGCTGTCGGAAATAACCTTGGGCAAGGGCAGACGAATTTGTTGTTTTGGCGGGAGTTGTGTTTTTTGTGGACATGGGCGTGAGAATTATAAATCAATGCTGATGCGGAAAACGATGCCGTCGGGACTCTTGCGGTTGCTTTCGACCACGCGCTTATCCGTGAATTCCGGAAGCGCCTTGAGCCGGGTTTTGAGCAACTGTAGCCGGTCGTAACTGTTGATCAGGCCGCTGATCGAAAAGCGGGCCTCGCCGTATTCGAGGCGGTCAATGCGGTACACTCCGGAACCGGGTTCTTGTTCAAGCAGCCCGGAAAAGCGCTTGAGAAAATCGAGCATCCGGTAGTCGCGTTGCAGAAAGGACTGGCTGACTTCAATCTGTTGGTGGCGTTTTTCGATGAACGTGCGCAACTCCTGCAGTTGCCCCGGAATCGTGGTGGCGCTGGGTGAACCCAGCACCTGCTTGAGCTGTGCACGAACCTGCTGCTCACTTTGTGCGATTTCCTGCTGGAGCAGAGTTTTGGCGTTGTGCAGGCGATACCCAAAAATACTCACAACCGCAACGAGCAGCAACGCCGTCATTGCCAAGCCCCAGCGGTGCCGCTTCAGAAAGCGGCGCCACGGCAGTGTTTGCGTGAACAGTCGCAGCGGGTGAGCGTCCTGAAGCAGCGAGGCGAGGGTATGCAGATCACCCGTGATGCCCCATGCTTTGCGGCCTTCCAACGCCTTCAAGCTGGGAGTTCCACTCTCCGGAGGCAGCCCAGCTTCGGCAAGCATGGGGAGGGTTTCCGCATCTGAAGGAAAATCGTCGGCTTCGTCCGGTGTTTCCTGATCTCGTGTTTTGGCCTGTTGCTTGAGTTCCGCGAGCGTTTCTGGGCTCTTGCCGGGGGCATCCGGAGCCTCGTCAAATTCCTCCTCAAACAGCAGGTCCAGTGCATCTTCGGCCTCGTCGCTTGGCTCGGAAGGCGCTCCGGGGCTGTCCGGAACACTTTGCAGAAAATCGTCGGCTTCGGGCAGCGGCAATTTCCGGAGCCGCACCGCAAGTCCGTCCCACTTCAGGAAGGGACTGAAGACACCGTGAAAGCGGATTTCGGATTCGGCGACTAATCCTTGTAACCGGAAGGTGCGGGTGAACTGAGCCGCAAGCCAAGCGAGTTCCTGTTGAAATTCATCGGCTCCGGAAAGCCCTGCGGCATCCAGCGCAGCACTGGCTTCGTTGCCGTGATTCGCCAAACCACCGAGGAACTGGGGCAGCGTGGACAGCGTGTCGCCATGAGTTTGCAGCAGCTTGCCCATCCCGTGGGCGAAGTGGACGATGTTGGTCAGCTTGCCTTCCCGGATGACCACGACAAACGCCTCCTCCGGACCCACATAACCAAGAAAGCCGGACTCCCCTTCCGTCAGCGGACGCATCAGGTGCAGAGCGACCGCCGCATGGTCAATGCTGCGCAAGTGCAGGTCGTGTTCAAAGAAAACTTCTCCGGCAGACTCCAGCAGCACTTGTGGCACCAACGCCGCCAAAACTTGTGTCCCCTCGCCTTCAGGCTGGAGGTGGTGCGTGTACTCCAGTTGTGCGAAGTCCTCGACCAGTTCGCTTTCAAGTTCAAAGGGCAACGCTTTGCTGATCTTGCGGGCATCGGAAAACGGGAAGTACAATTTCCGGAAGATCAGCTCATTCGCAGGCAAGACCAGCACCACCGGCAGTCCTTGCCAACCGGACGATTCAAGCAGTCGAGTGAGGGCACCTGTGAGGTCAAAGCTTGTGGAAGCAGGGGCTGGCGGCTGATGTTCGCCTTCTGCTAGGCCAGTTGTTGCTGGAGGAGTCCACACCAACTGGTGGTCAATGACTCTGCGCTGTTTGTGGTCGAGGTGAACTCCTTCCGCAAAAAAGCGGTTGGCGGAGAGCAGCAGCAGTTCGGAATCCTTCGGCATCAATATGTCCTGCTCTGCAAAGTGTCGCGGATACTCTGCACCTGCGCCCAAGTCGGCTGCTGAAAATCAACGGCAGGTCCGTGGGGCATTCCTCGCAGGAAGACATACAGCACTCCACCAAAGCGTTGTTCCCACTCCTCGGCGGTTTGGATGCCCAGCCAGTGGGCGGTTGCCAGCGTATAGATTTTAACCTGCAACGCGTAATGCTCCTGCACGGTTGCTGCGAGCGTCTTTGGTTGATAATTGTCGAGGCGGTTGCTTTTCCAGTCCACGAGGTAGATGCGTTTCTGCTCCAACGGTTCCGGCGCTTCGTATTCAAAGAGCAAGTCAATGGAGCCCTGTAGATAGCCCCGTTCAATTTGCCAAGTTTTGCTGGTGGCTGGCATTCCCAAGGCGGGATGGTGGTCTTCCGGAATGGGGAGGTGGAAGGCCAACTCCACGAGTTTCCGGGAGCAATTCGAAATCCGCAACGTTTGCCCGCTGGCAGGGATCGGCAGCGGGCGCGTCAGCGCATACCAAACCAATGAGGCCGCATGGTCTCGTCCGGTTTCATCAATGCCATGCTGGTCAGAAACGGACTGCAACAGGTATTGAGTGCGCTCCAACCACTCTTCAAAACTTGCGGCTCGCTTCACATCCTCAAAATCCACCCGCTCCAGCAACTCATGCAAGTAGGTTCCGGCCTTGGCGCCACCGGGCAGTGGTTCCGGACTGGCGACGGAGCGGAGCGGTTCGTTCACTGAAATTTCGTCACCCTCTTTTGGTTCCTCCAACTGTTCCGGCAAAAGTGTTTGCGTTGCTTTGGGGATAGATTTGTGGGTCTGCCCTGCTCCTGCATTTACTGCCTGCTCGTCTTGGCGGTTGAGCCGTGAGAAGGAGGTGGCCACCAAACCCCGATGTTTCGCTTTCAGTGCTCGGAAGATTGCCGGGGAAAGTTGGGCACTCCCTTCGACTCCGCTCAGGGAGCGTTCTCGGAGCCTGAGCGAAGGCGGCGGCTGGGGGCTGGTCATTGGTTCGCGGGCATGGCCCGCTCCGACAACTCCTGACTCCTGACTCCGGAACTCATCCAAAGCGTTCTGCAACAAGGCCAGCGGCGCCCCTGCTGAGAGCTTGCAGGTCCGAAGTTCCGGGCAGTGTTCCAGCCGGGGAAAAGCCGGGAGGTAGAGCCGTCCGCACGCACGGGTGAGGGCGACGTAGAGTATCCGTTCGTTTTCCTCCTGCTCTTCCTGCTCAACCTGCTCCTTGGCTCCCCGGAGCAAGTCGATGACCACGGTTTTCTGATCATCGTGATAGCGGTGGAGCCGATTGGGATGCGGGCCTGTGAGCCCACCACAAACAAACACCACCGGAAATTCCAGCCCCTTCGCTGCGTGAATGGTCATCACCTGCACGGCGTCCTGTTCGCTGTCCCGCCGCAGGGTGTTGTCGTTGCCGGATTCTCCGGGCGAATCGATGCGGCGTTGCAGGTTTTGGATGAGTTCCGGGAGGTCGAGGTGTTGGGCAAGTCCATCTTGGATCAGATGCTGAATCAAATGCAGGCGGTTGGTCGTTTCCCGTTCGGCAAGATTATGGAGCAAATCCCGCTCCACGACCTGCGTGAATTTCAGCAGTGTGCTGAAGAGGCGGCGGTAACGGCGTTGCTCAGCCAATTCCTGCCACTCCACGAACTGCCGACGTAGCGGATGACTCCAGCCTAGCGAGCGTTGCGCTCCCAGCATTTCCAGCCGGGCACAGAAGAAACTCGTGAGCCACGCCTGCTGCATCCGCGACCAGCCTTCTGGTTGTTCAATGGCTTGTAAAAAGACGAGGATTTCCTGCGCCGCACGAGTTTGAAACAACCCGGACTGCTTGTAAACCGTGTGCGGAATTCCGTGCTTCCGGAAGGTCGAGGCCAGCGCATCCGCCTCCTTGCGTTTGCGGCACAGCACAGCGATGTCTCCTGCACGCAGGAGACGATGTTCCGGTTTTTCCTTGTCAAACCAAGTCGGCGGATCGTGGAGCAACCTGCGGATTTCTTGTGCGCACAACTCCCGCAGCTGACTTTCGGAAAAAGCAGTTTTTTCGTCCAACGCCCGTTTCAACACGGCCTGCACGGCTTGCGCGTCCTCGGGGTTTGGCAAGTGCGCCTGCACCTGCTCGACAAATGTGGTCTCACCAAGAAACGTGCGGTTCCGCAGTAGAGCAAGAGGTTCCTGCAACTCCGGAGGCAGGGCTTTGGTGCCTGCTTCAAAATGTCTCGCTTGCAGGCGAAAACGCGGTTCCGGAACCAGTAACTGAATTGGAGGCTCCGCTGCGGCCCCGGCGACTTTCAGGTCAATCTCCGGATTTCCGCAGTTGAGGTTTTGATAGACAATGCCGTCCGCGCCGTCCCCCGCATTGTCAAAAAACTCTGGACGTCCGAAAATCCGATTCACGTCTTCAAGCAGCGCGGCGGAGGAACGAAAGTTTTTGTCGAGCGTGAAGGGGGTGCTGCGTCCGGAATGTTCCAGCAATTCCCGACGCGCCTCGCGGTACGTTTCCAAGTCGGCTTGTCGGAATCCGTAAATTGCTTGCTTGGGATCGCTGATCACCACCAAGCGCTGCTCCGGAGCGATCAGGAACAGTTCCCGGAAAATGGACCACTGCACAGGATCGGTGTCCTGAAACTCGTCCACCACCGCGCAGTGATAGCGGGAGCGCAGGGCGTTGCGGAGTGCGGCGGCTCCAGGAACTGCTGGACGCAGTTGCGCCTGCACCCGCGTGAGCATGTCATCGTAGTCGTAAATCGCAGCTTCCTCCTTGTGGGCATCTAGGTTGAGGCGGAACTGGCCGATCAGCGCTTTCAGCAGCCACGCCTTCCAGTGCTTGCTCTGTGCGCCGGAGAGTCCAGCCTTGCTCAGCAGAATGTGCAAGGTTTCCACGGCGTTTCGCCATTCGGCAACTTGCGGGGGCAATTCAGCAAGAGCATTCCATTTGTCTGGTTTGAGCGATTTGTTGAGCTTGGGGTTCGCAACTTTACCCAAGTCCATCGCCATGCTCTGCCCCAGCACCTCATCCGGGTCCAAACCCTGCTGCGCTTGCTCCAGCAGATGCGTGAGCGAGTCCAGCACCACGAACATTTTTTTGCTGGAGGTTCCGTTGAGATTCAGTTGTTCGTAGGCGACTCGGACGGGATGAGCAGCGTCGGAATTTGCGGTTGCCGCTTGTTGCTGGTTACACTCCAGCAGACGATCCCAGACGGGTTGGAAATCGGCGAGCAGCGTTTCCAAATCCGGAAAATCCGGGATCAGGCGATCCGAATGCCCCTGCAACTCGGCGACTTCCTTGAGCAAGCTGGAGGGGCGCAGCCCAGTGCGTTTCACGGCTTGTTGAAACATCCGCCCCAAGGCGGTGTGTGGTTGCAGCAGTTGTTGACGCAGCAAGCTGTCCAACAGATCCGGAAGGTATTCGTGGACAGGGGTTTGCTTCTGTGCAAAGAGCTGGCGGTTCTCAAACGCGAACTCCCGGAGCACGCGCAGACAGAAACCGTGGATGGTGTGAATCGCAATCGCATCAAAATCGAGCAAGGCCCGCTGAAGTTCCTCGGCGCGGGCGTCATCCAGCACCCAATGGGGTTGCTCGGTTGCCAGCGGGTCTGAGGTTCCGGACTCCCGTTGCTGGAGCAAACCACGGAGTCGGCTCCGCAGCCGTTCTCGCAACTCATGGGTCGCCTTTTCGGTGAAGGTGACGAGCAGGATTTCCTTGAGAGGCATCCCGGCTTCCAAGACCAGTTCCAGCACCAACTCGATGATGGCGAAAGTCTTGCCCGTGCCAGCAGATGCCTCCACGACAATCTTGCGGTCGGTGCGGATGTCCAGCAGGGGCTGGGATGGTTGGGAGCGAAACAGCTCCGACTGTTTCACAATCCGGACAGTGGGCACTCGGCTTACTCCAGCTTGTTCTTGTAACTCGGTCACTTTAATGTGGGTTTTGGATAAGGGGTTCCTTTTGCAAAGGGGAAAAACGACTTCTCATTTCCCTAGTTTGCTGATCCAAAACTCATGTCACTTTAAGTTCTTGGGACCACAGGGGAAAGACTAAAGGTGAAAGGCGTAGAAACCGATGGAAGCAAAATTCACACTGGATTTGTTGACGCAGGCGACGGTGGTGCTTGACCACGAGGGCGGGGTGTGCTTCAGCAACGAAGCGGCGGCGCAGCTTTGGGTGCTGAATGCAGAACGACTTCAACAACTGCACGCAGAGGATTTGTTCCCAGACGACCCTGAAGTGTTGCGGCATGTTGAACAGGTTTTCTCCACGGGGAAAACCATCCGTCGGCCCGGACTGCACCCACAAAGTCGGCTACTGGCAGAACGGGTGCTGGATGTGATCGCAAGCCCTGTGCTTGACGACTCCGGAGGCGTGACACAGGTCCTGCTGTGTCTCTTGGACACCACCCATCACCACGCGGCCCAAGCGCGGGAGGTCGAGGAACGCATCATGGAGCAGCTTGGGCTGATGACGGCCTCGCTGGCTCACGAAATCCGCAACCCGCTCAGTGGCATCAAGGGTGCGTTGCAACTCATTCAGCGCGATGCACAGGTCTCCCGAACTCACGGAGATGCGTTTGGCCTGATGCTGGGCGAGTTGGAGCGCATCGAGCGGTTGCTGCAAAATCTCCAGCATTTCGCGCATCCTGCCCCGCTGCACCTCCAGTCGGTGGATCTTCACGAACTGCTGGCGAACATCATTGAGTTTGAAAAGCAACACTCCCCGATGCTGCGCTTTCACGCTCATTTCGATCTCTCCCTGCCGCCGCTCCACGGTGACCGCGACAAGCTCCACCAGATTTTCCTCAATCTGGTGAGAAACGCGGTGGAAGCATCGCCTCCGGAAGGGAGGGTTCGTTTGGAAACCCGCCCCTGCTCACGCTGGGAGCTGGCCGGAACCACGCTCGATCCCTCCCAATCGTACCTGCTCGTCACGCTCTCCGATGAAGGCCACGGGGTTGCGCCAGAAGATGTGGAGCAGTTGTTCAAACCCTTCTTCACCACGAAGACCTCCGGACACGGTCTCGGACTCCCCATCACGCATCGGCTCATCCGCGCCCACGGCGGGCAAATCCGCTACGCTCCTGCAAAATCCGGCGGAGCATGCTTTGAGGTGCTGCTGCCGTGGAGCCGGAATTCCGAGCTGGGCGAATGACATTTGTGTTGAGGTTCCCTGCGCCTTTTCGTCTAATGTCAGATACGGTGGCGAGCGTAGCTCAGCTGGTAGAGCATCGGGTTGTGATCCCGGTGGTCGAGGGTTCAAGTCCCTTCGCTCGCCCCAGTCTCCACTGCCGAGCAACGATTTTCCACCTGCCGTTCTCTAGCGTGCTGCTGTTCCGAAAAAGCCTCACGGTTCTGTTTGTGGCCCTGCTGCTCTCAGGCTGGGCGGTTCCGGCGGTCTCCATTCCGCTGTTGATGGCTCCGTCCTTTTTCACCCCAGAGCAAGCTGTCAACGAACCCCACCCGTTTCAGTACTTCAAAAGTCTCGCTCATCGTCAGCGGCTGGCACAGGGGAAACTGCTGATCGCCACCCCGCAAATCGGGGGTGGAACATTCTCTCGAACTGTTATCCTGCTGCTCGACTACAATCCGGGTGGGGCGATGGGACTAATCCTCAATCGCCCCACCGCAGTCCCGCTAGTGGAGGTTTTGCCCGAGGTTGAAGATTTGCGGGAGCGGCCCGATGTCCTCCACTTCGGAGGTCCGGTGTCAAAGAATCAGGTTTTTCTGCTACACGGCTCTCCCCGTCCATTTGACGAAGAGTCGGCACAACTCATTGACGGAGTTTATGTCGGAGGCAATCCCGGCATTCTCGAAGACACGCTCCAGCAGGACGCTTCCGGAAGTCTGCGCTTTCGGGTCTATGCGGGATACGCCGGTTGGACAGCGGGGCAACTCGACAACGAGGTGCTGCGGGGCGATTGGCAGGTCCATTGGGGCAATGCCCTCACAGTCTTTGAAACCTCGCCGATTGTGATGTGGAAGGAACTGCTCTTCCTTAGTGAGTCCCACTGGGCGCAACACCAAGCATTGCCCTTTCCCCACGCTCCTGCTAACGTGATGACCTTGGAAGGGATGCAAAAGTCTACTCCGGAGCTCCCGGAGTTTCGCCTTGGCGTCCACTCCAAATTTTCCTGCCGCAGTCCTCACATGCGCCTGTAGCTCAGTTGGATAGAGCACAGGGTTTCGATCCCTGGTGTCGGAGGTTCGAATCCTTCCAGGCGCGCCAGCCACCACTACAATCAAGCCGTGATGCGTGTTTTGCCGCTTCAGACTCCCCACAAACCGAACTTGGTGCTGGAAAATCAGATATGGGAGTTGACGATTTCCGGCCCATCCTGATCCATGCCGCGCAGTTTGTAGATCAGGTCGGCAGTCAGGATCAGGTCGAAGGTGTGCTTGAGCGCTTCGTGACGTCCAAGATACTTGCGGAGTTCCTGCTTGTTCCAGCGCAGAATCGTGGTTGCCTCTGCACCGGTGCTGACATCCGCCGAGGTCTTCCCGCCCGTGATGAAGGACTGCTCGCCAATGAATCCACCCGTGGGAATGGTGCGATGCTCTCCGTGTTTCAACACCACCTCGGCCTCACCTTCCACCACCAGCAGCAGGTTGTCCAGATCACTGTCCCGCGCCACCAACTCGACGTGGGGCGGTATCCGGTCCCACACGCCCTGATCCATCAGTTTCTTGAACACCCGCGGTTCTAGGGATTTGAACGTCAGTTCCCGGATTTTCTGCTCGGCTTTGCTGAGTTTCACTGGCCTGCGTTCGAGATAGAGCAGGAACAGCATGACCGCGTTGATCACTGTGTAGATGCCCACCCAGGTGATGGGGTTCCAGAGCGGTTTCTCAAAGAAATAGAGATAGTACGGCAAGACCACCACGTTGCCGGTGATGGTAAACATTCGCAGCCAGACGATGTCTTTGGCCACAAAAGCCGCCAGCCAAATCGTGTAGGCAACGTTCAGCAGGATGATGTACGGATTCCAGTCCAGCATGGTTTTGACTTGGGAAAGCGTTGAATTTGTGGAGTTTTGCCGAGAAATGAACTCTCGGTGAGGTCAACTCTGGCGACACGCAGTCCAGCTTCGTAGGCCAAACATAAGGTTCCTGCGGTCTCCAAATCTTCTGCGATGACATCCGCTCTCTGGAGTGCTTTGGATTTCACCATCTCAAACATTTTCTGAACAGAACGATTGGCAGCAACAAGGTCACAATCCCTTCGTCTGATCTTGAAGGCTGCGGCACTACAAAATTCGGCGGTTGTCCAGCGACTGATCCACAACTCGGATTCCTGAGAAACTCTCTCCAACACAGCATCACTCCCCGCTTCCTGGAAAACATTGGCACCAGCACGGAGGTGTCGAGGTAAATCATCATCAGTAGGGAACTTCACGGCGCATCGGGACAACGCTGCTGAAACTGGGGTCGGGTTGCTGGCTTAGGAAGACCCCAAGCTCTTTAGCCAAGGCGGTTCCTGCATGTTTCCGCAGTTCAGGAACAACCTCCACCTCGACAATCACTTCATCGCAGGGAATTGAATCCGGCAGAGAGAAGTCAGGAATGAAGAGTCCTCCGTCTTTGGGAATCGCTTTGACGATCATGATTGACTCCGGTTGGGTGATGAGAATGTTAATCGTCATCATACGCGCATCCGGCGCACGAGACAACCCCCCCTTTCCCCGCGAGCAAGGGGGACACTTACAGGGGGGGGAGGAACGAGAATGCACGGTGGTCACAACCCCCAGTGGAAATTTTACGGAAACCTGCTAGAATGAAGAATTGTGAACCCACACCGGAAAACACCCCTGTGCTTCGTGACCGTCTGGAAGACAGCCTCACCTTTGATGATGTTTTGCTCCTGCCCGGATTCTCCAAGGTTCTGCCCGCGAAAGTTTCGATCCGCAGTCGCCTGACGCAACGGTTGGAGTGCAAGCTGCCACTGCTCAGTGCGGCGATGGACACGGTGACGGAGTACCAAACCGCGATCTGCATGGCGCAGGAAGGGGGGCTGGGGGTCATTCACAAAAACATGAGCACCGCCGAACAGGCGCATCAGGTCAATCTTGTGAAGCGTTCGGTGAGTGGGATAATCACGGACCCCGTGACGATCTCTCCGGAGCTTTCGGTGCGGGAAGCCTTGGACTTGATGGCGCAGTACCGCATTTCCGGATTGCCCGTGACGCAGGGCAAG
>LWDU01032042.1_pt1 | contig 15521 bp, 6 predicted proteins | sample 727161 | NCBI WGS metagenome assembly LWDU01 (sample SAMN04566230, study PRJNA314399) | hydrothermal vent metagenome | isolation source: deep sea hydrothermal plume seawater | place: Mexico: Gulf of California, Guaymas Basin | collected 2004-07-11 | reverse complement strand
GCGGAGATGATGCAACCCTTCCCTTCAATATCCAGTTAGATGCGATGGTAAATTACGAAATCGACTCCTTGACGAGTGAAGTCAGACTTGGAGAGCCAAGCCCAATTCACAACTATGTGTCTTCAGACTATGCTGAAGTCGAATGGGAATGTGGAAATGACAATATGGATTCGAGTGTTCAAATGGAATGGGAAGATGTACGGGTTAGAGATAACTGTGATTCATTTACCGGCGATTATTCAACCAGCAGTCATTATTCCCTTGCTCTAAGTGGAATCCCTGCAGAAGATGTGGGTATGGAAGCCGATGAACTCGATATTTCCATCGCTGACCAATTTAGTGATAATGGCCATTTCGATGAAGATGAAATAGAATTCGAAGGCTATATTGGATTTGGAGATTTCCTGCAAGATGTAATTATTGATGAGACTGGAACAGAAGTTCTGGCAGTCGAGATGTTTGGCGCCCCATTCTCCATTACTATGCCCTCTGTTGTCGCCTACAGCACAATGAATGCGGTGATGGGAAGCGGTACTTCGCCAACTATGTGGGATGCTATTGTAGATGAACTCGAATTCCTAGATGACATTGATGGAGGAGAAGCGGAAGAGGAAGAAGGTACATACATCTGTGATAATGGTGAAGAAATTCCGAGCCATTGGGTCAATGATGGCTTTGAGGACTGTGCAGATGGTTCAGACGAAGGCGTAGACGAGGGCGAGGGAGGAGATGACGATACATACACTTGTGATAATGGTGAAGAAATCCCAAGAGAGTATGTGAATAACGGCTATGAAGACTGTGAAGATGGTTCAGACGAAGGCGTAGACGAGGGCGAAGGAGGAGGAGAAGATTGCTACGATGAAAATGGTAATATGGAACCTTGCGATGATGAGGGCGAAGGCCCTGATATCAGCGAGCGCCTTGAAACGATAATCACTGCTTTCAGCGAATCAACAATCGAATCAACAATGGAAGCATTCGGTGAGAACTTAGAAGCCCGCCTCTCAAACTATGAGGAAGATTTAGCCTATGTTGATGCAAATGCCCGCTTATTGTGGTCAGAAGAACTTGGTAAGTGTGTTGGATTCCAAATCATCGTCGCTGATGAAGATGAATATTGGTACACCCTTGTAGGGCCAGAATCAGATGTGTATAATCAGGCTCCAATATCAACTTCAATAGAATATATTATTGGTGGTTCAACTGCCGAGGATGAAATTATTCTGATGGAGTCAGAGGATAGTTTGGATGATTTGGTGGATGAGAGCGTTCACGATGTTACTGATGTTAACGATGCACTGAGAGGCGCTGGAGTAGACATTCCGGTTGAAGAAGAGGAAGAGGAAGTAGTAGTCCCAGGAAATGAAACAGATGATACAACCATTCCAGATGAAAAGGACGATTCCAATGAATCAGCAGGAGATGCAGAAAAGTTAGCATCTGAAGGTGGCTTTGTTCCATTCGTCTCACCTCTAGCAACAATCGGAATAATCGCCTTGGCAGGTTTGGCAATTAGCCGCAAGCGCGACAAACCATTTGCATGAAGAAACCATTTGCGTAGTATTGAACCACAAAAGGCGGTGGCAGCCAACATGCTACCTCGCCCGGCTGCTACTAACTCAGGGCAGTTAGTCCGATTTTCATTGATGCTTATTCTGATAACGGCAAGTACGGCATCAACTTGGTTCGTCGTCGAATTTGATATGACATATACGGATGGGCTTCCAGCAGGGCCTCCCAATGCTGCAAGCATCAATGCACAATATATCGTGGATGATGAAATCGAAAAGGCATCAATCCATATCGATGGTTTTACTGCTTTCAATCATTGGCTGCGAACTCGAAAATCTCTCGATAGTCTCACCGATAAAGATGTTGAGATTCCAGACCCTGATGAAAAAGGAGATAGTGAAAATTGGCGACTTGATACGACAAGGGAGGTGTTCTTCGCTCTTACTTTTGGCTTATTACTTTGTGAATTATTGCTACTTGCCAAGCGAGGGATACCTTTGAAGGCAATCAGGCTCTTCTTTTGGGTAGCAACCGTCCTTTGTATGTTGGTGGCGGTGCCAATTTCAATTGCCTACGATATGGCGGACGGAGGAGTTTCGGGAGTAGAGGAACCCCCATCAACTGATTTTGCCCATACAAGTGGCGATATGGAATGGTATTACCGTGGTCTTGAATTTGATGTGGAATTTGAATGGGCAGGTTATGATATGGGTTTGATTCCTGGTCCAAATCGAAGTGCTGTAAGGGCTGATGAGCCAGTTATTGGAACTCCAGACCATGATAGTAGAATCGCCTTTGATGGAAATCTTAACATCGATTCAGCAGGGGCACTCCAGTATTTGTTGTTCATTCCAATAATATGGTTCTTATTCCCTACCAAGAAAGAATTAGGGGTTAACAAGGAAGAATTAGAGGTCAATCATTGAAGGGGCATCTTCCTGATGCTGTTCCTCCACAAGAGCAGCCTGATCCAAATCTGAAGCAAGGCTATCCTGAACAGTAGTATCGAATGATGACCATGATTCTACAATATCCATTTTGCTGAGTTTCTTGCGGCGTCGAGTTGCCAAGAAAACAAGAATCAGGATGACAAATGCGCCGCTACCAATTCCACCTCCGACATAGCCCCAGTTAGTTTCTGTTAACGCTTCATTGACCAACAAGTCATGGGAAAGAGTTGAGGTCACCACATCATCACCACTATGGTCAGTTGCTACAACCTTCAATTGAGGTCTACCCGCTTCTTCTGGAGTGAATTCCAAACTACCCGTCCACAATCCATCACCTTGGTCGACCAATTGGAAGGTCCATTTTTGGATTCCATGATTGATGGCTGCTTCAACTTCTTCGGTACTTCCATCAGCATCACTTAGTTGAACTGAAACTTTGATAGTTGATTTAACACCGGCTTGGAAGGTATCCTTTGAAACTATCAAGTCACTCAATGATGGCCATGATTCACTGAGTGTAAGGTTGAAGTGGAATTCATCTGAGACTCTGCGGGTATCTTCAACAACCAACTTTAGATGATGATTCCCAGGGCTTAATTGAACTTCTCCCCATTTACCGTTGAGAATTGAAACCCATTGGTCATTTATATTCTCGAACCATTCATGACTAGAGATATCTCCATCGGCATCATGAGAAGAGTTTCCTGAGAGGGTGATGCTTTGGGCTGGGCTCATTCTTTTGCTAACACCAGGTTCTACCTCTGGAGCATCTACAACTGCCACTGGAGCAGAATCTGCTACGACTAAGGTGATGCTTTCATTGCTAATTCGACCGGTAGCATCTTTCAAAGTAAATGTCAAGATATGAGTTCCGGATGGTAAGTTGATTGCATAGGTCATTGCAGGGTCCACGTCTTCCAATAAGGCTTCATCGACTAATGGATGGTCGCTGTTCAAACTCATGTTGTAGGAATCCCCATCATAATCTATGGAGTAAGATGCATCGATCCATATTGTATCACTGGAAAGGAATCCTTGACCATCTGAAGGTGTGATTAGCCCGAGTACAGGAGCGGATTCCTCTACTTCAATAGTGAAAGAAGTGGAATTAACTCCTCCACGCAGGTCATCCAATGTCAGGGTAATCGTATGGCTGCCTGTTGTAAGGCGGCCAAACCATCTCAGCCAATCCTCACCATCAGGAGTTAATGTCCCAGTGAGGTTTGAACTCCAGTCAACACTTAGCCAATCTGAACCTAATGGGTTTTCAGAACTTGAGCATAACCAAATCCCTGCTGCAACATAAGTCGGACACCATGAATCCCAATCGCCCGAACCTTCAGCACTGAATTCGATTAGGGTTGAACTGTCCACAGTCAAACCATCTACGGGGGATTCAATCAAGGTAACAGGTATGCTGTTTTCCACCTCTACAATTGTTGAAACTTCAACTACTTGCCCGAAATGGTCAGGTTCATCATCCCAGATTTGCACCGTTATGGTATGCCTTCCACGAGAAAGGTGTCCTTGCCAAGAGAATAAACTGATGCTGGTATTGGAACCACCTAGTAAGCCATCTATATCTGAGAGCCAGCGAATACCCATTTCATCACCTTCAGGGTCATAGGAGGCTGTAGAATCTAAAGTTACCATTTGATCAGAGGTATTTGCATCTCTTGTTACTACGAGGTCAGGAGTTGGTAATTCATTGAATAAGTGGACTTCTATACTCCAAACCACTTCTGGATTGATGCTATCACTGAAGCCTATTTCCACAGTAAAATTTGCTTGAGGTGAATCGGCAAAACTCTGATTCCATTCTCCTTCGCAATCAGTTCCTGTGCAGTATTGGGAAGAGGACCAATATGATGCCCAAACTCTTCTGGTTAGTTCATCACCTTCAGGGTCACTGGTTGAAAAAGTATCAAAGGAGACAGTTGAGGTCCATGGAACTCGCAATACATTGTCTGCATCTGGAGTTGGAGATGTAGTGATACTGATAGTCGGTGGCAAGTTTACCAATTCGATAGTGCGAGTTTCTGTAGCATTATTTCCGGCACTATCCCAAACTTCGAGAGTTATGTCATGAACTCCGTCAGAAAGAGGGCAGGTCCACCCGCTTCCGCCCCAATTCACCACATTGGTTGCCAAATATAGGTGAGAATCACTACTTCCCCAGCTTTGGCCTCCAGTACAAGCATCAACCAAATCACCATCAATGCTGCTGGTCCAAGTTGCACTAAGTGAATCATCATCCAAATCCCAAGAATCCGTTGCGTTGAAGATGACAGCAGAACCACTTGCGAATATATCTTGGTCGATAGGAGTAGACCAAATAATGAATGGTGGTTGATTTGTCAGGTCAAGAATACAATAAATGATTTTATCACTATCAAGGGTGAATGTTGTGGTATTTGTTGTATTATCATATGAGCATTGAATATCTACTTGGGAAAAAGCAGAAGCCCCACTTGCATCCCATCTTTGTCCAATGAAATTAGGGAAGTCATCGAAGCCATACCAACCGCTAACATAGTCGAAATCAGTTGAATATTGGTCGAATGTGGCCTCCATATCGGCTCTCGGGATTCCATTTCCTCTTTGGTTGTGAACCCATATTCTCATGTCCCATGCTAAGTCGATGAATGCTCCATTGGCAATAACTGCTTGATTCATATCGATATTATCTGGTTTATGCAATCTAAGTGTAGATGATACATCCAAAGAGATGACATGAGCCCCACTCTCATCATAGGTGTTCGACCAATTTGCATTTACATTTTGTAATTCTACAGTACCGCTGCAATCACTGCTGATATTCATACCATGGCCGATTAAGTAAGGATGATTAGTAAGTCTTAAGCAGTCGCTTCCACGAAGAACTGCGTTGGATAATTCACTGGTCCATACTCCATTGTGGTCAGCATCCCAAGACAAGCCATTATGCGAGCCATGCATCTCCAATCCATCGATTACGCCCGCTGCTTCCTTCAAATCGATGGCAGGACCACTGCGATTGACGAAACTACGAACTGCATGAAACTGAAAGCGTCCGCCTTGATGAGATAAGGTCAGGCCACCATTATCAACATCGATTGCGGGAGTGCCATTTTGAGGGTCATGGATACTGACATTGCTCAGCCATAAGTCCACACTATCTTCCGCATATACTCCACCCCATGCATCATTTCTCAAGAGACAATTATTACATGCTACATCACCACTATTGGATTCAACATCATTGGCTTCTATGAATACTAATCCAGCACCATCTGAAGGGCCGCTGGATGCGTGGCCATTGCCATCAGTTGTTAGATTGGTAAATTCTACTTTACGAGAATCGAATACTCTGGCTCCAGATAGTCCATTACTGATGAGGTTTAGGCCATCGACAACTAAAGACGAACCGTCAACCCACAGACCTTGCTCGGTATTGTTTTCCAAAGTCCAATCGCTTCCTAGCATGGCTCCACCTGCTTCACTCCAAATCCCAGGGCCGGGTGAATCCTTGACTGTTAGATTATGAAATTCAGGAGCAAAGAAGGCTGCTCTGTTGTGAATGCTGGCCTTGTGAGAGCCTTTGTTGGGGTTTCCTGAATTCAACACTGTTGTATCCTTGAAAGTAGTAAATGAGTCTGTAAAATAGAGTCTTATCCCTGGGGCTACGTTATCCTCAATGAGCGCATCTTCAATCCACGCTCCGCTGGCATTGATTTCCACCGCTGCTTCAGACCAACCTTGGGCTGCTGCTCCAGAGCCTCCAGTTCCTCGAACTTCCAATCCTTCAATGACAGCGGCTTGATAATTTGTATAATTTAGATGATTTTCCTTGTCCACCAATAAGCCGCGGAATTGACTATCCTCGATGACAACTCTGCGCATAACTGCTCTAGTAATTGAGCCGTCGCTGATATGGCGAATAATCACACCATTATCACATTCATCGATGTAAATATCTTCAAACAGCATTTGGGAATCTTCAACCCAAATTGCTGCTGATGCAACAAGTACAGCGCCTCCAATATCAGTCAAACTTAGATTCCGATACAATCCACCGGAATTTCCCCAAATATTTACTGCTCTTGTTTCAAGCCCGTCAGCTGTGAATCCATCTATTATGGGAGTAGAGAAATTGCCAACAGATAGTCCGATGCCCTGCCTCCATGTCAACGCGTTGGAAATATCTTGACCACCACCTTGAATTGAGAGACTTCGGATTATCGGAGATGCTGAGTCGTAAAGGTCTATTGCAACAAAATCCGCATTTTCAATATGGACATTGTTTAGACCTGGATTACTGTTGTAGATTGTTATTCCATATTCAGCGTCTTCGATGGTAAGATTATCAATAATACTACCACGGTTACGGGAACTAGAATTGAACTGAACACCATCATGATCTCCTGCTCCTTGGCTGTGTAAAATAACCGGACAAGATGTTGTACCTTGTATCGTTAATCTTCCATCAACTACAATTCTGATATTCGTTGCCATCCAAATTTGGGTGCAGTCAGTTATTATGAGTGAATCTGATGAAGATACATGATAAGAAGAGTTGAGCCAAACATTTCCACTCCAAGTGGTAGTGGCTCGAGACTGGGTTTCTTTAGTTTGAAATTCTAAAGAAGGTAGAGTTTGAGCCCAAGGAACTAGAGTCAATAAAAGCAGGGTAAAAACCACCCAACTGGACCTTGTAAACTGCTTCATATGTGATAAGGCGTGCGCCTCTTGTCTGTTAAAGGAACCCCGTTATGTGCAGTTTAGAGTTCTGCGCCAATCAGAGTTTTGGTATCTTTGATACCCTTGATGGTACGAACCTCTTCGACAATACAGCGAGTTAAGGATGCTTCGTCATCGGTTTGAATTCGAGCGATTAAGTCATATTCGCCAAAAAGCATCCAACGGTCAGTAACCAGTTCGATTTCATCTAGCGCTGCTCGAATATCGTGTTCAAAGCCTGCTGAAGTTGTAATTAATACGAATCCTATTGCCATTTCATTCACCTTAGTAATCAACTGCGATTAGAGTCTGGGTATCGCGAACACCCTCAATTTGTCTGAAATCTTGCATCAAATAGGATGTAAGTTCCTTGGAATCTTTTGCGGTAACTCTTGCCAGTAAATCATATTCGCCATATAGGACGTGTAATTCTGCTACATTTGAATGGCTATCGAGAGCGGAATAAACTTCTCTTTCGTGTGAAGGTTGGGTTTTGAATAAGATGAATGCTTCAGGCATGATGTATCCCTACAATGCAGTCGACTCGCATTCCCTTTTTGATGCTTACGCCTTGTAAAAATAGGCAAATATAGTCGCAGTATGACGGTTATCAATAACGACCACGTTGTTGTGGTGAAGGTCCGCGCGAGCCTGGCAATGATGGCCCTCCGCCCATTCCACCTGAGTCACCTTGGGGCTTTCCTCCCAGTAGGCGAACTTGCTCTTTATCTTCAAATTCGTCTCGTATTCTCTCAAACATATTCCTCAACAACATACCGTGTTCTACCTTCACCTTCTTGTGGATAACCGCTTCGTCAATATCTTTTTCGTATTCTTTCAATATATCGATGTCCTTACAGTCACCTAACTTGCGCTTCAATTTATTATAGCGCCTGCGCTTTCTCGTCGAAAGCAAGATTGAAAGAGGAATCATTGAGATTGGAAGTAATAATTCGCTGGTTATTAGATCGATAACCACGGATACAGAAATCTCCATTCCTTCGGGGTCATATTGAGACTTGAACCCTTCACCTGGAACATAGAACAACCCTGTATCCTGATTTCCATAGATATTGAATGGTGTTTTGTTCACATCCTTGTAATCACTACCACGCTGCTTTTCCATGTCATCAGGGAAGCCATCCCCATCTCTATCCTCGTCCAATACATCGGGGATAGAATCTCCATCGATGTCCGAAGGACTCGAATCAGCATCGAAGATATCGAATTGAAGGTTTCCAGATGAAGCATCCATTTCATTATCATTTGTTATGCCATCCCCATCGATATCAGGATCGAGAATATCTGGCATTCCATCTTCATCTAAGTCGGAACAACCCATCATAAATCTCGAACTTGTTCCAGGAATACTCGGGCAATCATCTGTTAATACATGTCCAAATTGATCAGCCCAGCCATCTCCGTCAGCATCTGACCAGATGTCAGAATCGGTGGGCCAGCCATCGCTGTTGTCACCAACCCCATCTCCATCCGAGTCAATCCATTCATTATCATCTGTTGGAAATTGGTCGATTGAATCATTGACCCCATCGTTGTCTCTGTCTCTGGTACAATCAACAAAACTACCATTTGTCCCCACTCCCACGCAGAAATCAGCATTATCTCCAATACCATCTTTATCCGTATCTTTGCGTTCTGATGGATCTTCAGGGAAGGCATCGACTACATCTGCAGCGCCATCTCCATCGTAATCTAGCGGTTTGGATTCGGGGTTGTTAGGATTGGTACCCAACAGATTTTCCATGGAATTATTGAACCCATCGCCATCAGTGTCCTCATCCTTAACCAGTGTGGTTTCACAATTTGGTTTGATGAAATCAGGCATTCCATCTTGGTCCATATCATGTGCAGCACATTGGTCATTCGGAAATTCATCACCATTTGTACCATTCAAATTGTCTCCAAAACCATCTCCATCAGTATCTGCCCATTGACTAATGTCATTCGGAAAAATGTCGCCTTGATTCCATAAGCCATCATTGTTTGACCAACCATCCCAATCGGTGTCAATACAACCCATTCTATCTTCATATGACCACCCAAATTGCTTGGGGCAGTCATCAAAACCAACTGGGCTTAATCCATCATCTTCGAATCCGTCATTGTCAAAATCAAGAGGTGAAGGGTCAGAATTCATGGCACCTTCAATGAATATGCCCGGCCAGTGGGGTAGTCGTTCATCAGTAGCATCATAGTTATCTCCAAAACCATCTCCATCAGTATCCTTCCATTGAGTTGGCTCTCTCCAAAAGTCATCACCAAGATCGGACCACCCATCTCCATCTTGGTCTGGACATCCGCGACGGTCCTCAACCGAGTCACCCCAGTAATATGGGCAATTATCGGATAATCGTCCGTTAGCATTGTCTCCAAAACCATCATTGTCGGAGTCAGTTGTTTGAGTTGGATCAAGGATGTAATTGTCATCTCTATCAGGAACTGTATCATAATCTGTATCCTGAACTCCGTAAATAATATCCCATTGGGAAGCAAAATTCATCTGTAGAATATCTGCAGATCCATCTCCATTGAAATCTGAAATTCGGAAATCCCTGTTGTCTTTGTAGTCTCCTGCCTCCCATATCAACCCTACAATTCCACTAGTATCGACATCATGTACTCGCATTTTCTTGTTTGCACTGGTTCCAACCACCAACTCGACAAATCCATCTTGATCGATATCATGTAGGTCGAAAGAATTCGCAGCATAGACGGTTTTTGATGTTACGACATATTGGAAATTCGGACCTAGGTAAAGGCTGATGACATTTCCATCAATTGAAAGCATATCCAAAGTCCCGTCAAGAGTTGCATCATAGAAAATACAGCCTTTACCATTGCTGTTCACAATCCATGGAGTAGAACTGAAATATGCTCCAGAAGCATTGTAAATCTCGACCGTTGTTGCCAAACATCTAACGAATTCCTTATCTCCATCTCCATCCAAATCAACAAATTTAGTTAAGCTAGAAGCATAAGCATTTACAGTTGCAGAAGTCCAAGCCACTCCGAAAACATCAGAGTTTTCGTAATATTCGATTATTCTAGCGACATTTCCAGTATTGGTGTCAGTATTATCCAAGACTTCAAAGGAGATCTCCATTTCTCCATCATCATCGAAATCGTCGATTAGTACTGAATCATACCACGGATAGTCGGAACCTCCCGGCGCCTCAATCGTTTTCATGTTCGTATTATTGAAAAATGATGTAGAATTGGCCCAGAAAATCTCCAGCGCCTGACCGCTTCCAATCACGATATCTTTCAATCCATCATGATTGATATCGCCAACATCAATTGAGCGAGGGTTGTAACTAGTTGTCAATACATAATTTGGGGACGGGGAGAAAGCACCAGTTCCATCATTGAGGTGAAGTCCTATTCTATTGCTAACTGAGGCAGTGATAATGTCCGGATATCCATCACCATTCAGGTCAGCAACTGTCCCTACTGAGTTGGATGGTTGAGTAGGAGCGCCAGGTGAAAATAGAGTACTACCTACTACATTGTCAAGAATGGATCCTCCTTGATTGAAGATTGCAATCGGTCCCCCAATTGTTATTGAAACGAAATCATGAACTTTATTGCCAGTGAGGTCTCCTGCCAACAATAGGTCTCCTTCTAATTTTTTCAATGTCGAGAACTTATTAGTGGTACCAGAATCGGTAGAGCCTTGATTAAGTAATATTTCATTGCCCCAAAGTACATCATTCAACCCATCTTTATTCAGATCAACGACAGCATCAACTGGAACCTCCACATTGCACACGTGGTTGTTTTCATCACAGAGTTCAAAAGTATATGCGTTTGAACTGGAATAGGTCTCAGGAAAAACATCCAGCCCCCCTGTTCCATCATTGAACAGGAAGAATGAGGTGAATGTAGCGGAGATTATCAAATCTAAGTTACCATCATTGTTCAGGTCTCCCGCTTCAATTCCCCATACATATCCAATCCAACTATGCCCGTCAAAACTCCAATCAGCGGAAGGTTCGGTACTTGGCCCATTGGAATCAGATTGGTGGATATGGATATCTGGGTAGTTCAGTGCCATTCCAGTTGCGTCCTCTTGTATTCCAGAATAAATCAAGTCATCGTATCCATCGCCATTGATATCGGCTAATTCAACAGCCGTTGCCAGCCCTACATCCCTGCTCCAAGTCTTGCTAAAAGCTATTCCAGAATCTTGATACTGATTCGTGAAAACGTTGATGCGCTCTCTGACCGTAATTGAGAAGTATTTTGAAGAAACTACGATATCCGGTAATCCATCGTTGTTCACATCACCAATTGAAAGCCCAAACCAATCTCCTGCATCATTATTGTTCGTTGAGTTGACCAGTTCCACTCTGCTGATTACATTAAAGCCGTCCATTTCGATGATTCCTACTCCACCCGTCCCTCCAATAATAAAATCAAGGTCCCCATCGTTGTCCAAGTCTACAGCGTGGACTTTTTTGGGTGTACCAATATTGAAATCTGTGCTCATGGTGGAAATAAATCTTGATTCATCAGCCGGATTTTGGAATTCTCCCATCACATTTTCAGAGAATTCAACATAATTCCCTGCAGTCAGCGCTAGGTCAAGATCGCCATCGTTATCCAAGTCGCCGAGTGCTCCATCCATAATATTGGAATAGGTAATGAAGGACTCTGAAAATGGCAATATTTCCCCGTTATCAGATATGGAGAACACTGGTTCTGCTTCACAACTTATACTACAATCCTGTGGATTCAGTACAGGTTGATGAGGGTTCCATGGATGAGAATCAATTGGACTGTTTATTCCATCAGCATCTGGATCATCTGCAGTGGGGATGAACGGGTTTGTTGGCTCCCACCAGGCATTGGTTACTTTGTGATATCCCCCGACTTCAAAGTTGTCTTTGGACTGATTACTGCTTTGACTGAAATATTTCGATTGTTCATCAACAGTCTCCGTGAGTAATGAATCAATGCTCTCATCGGATTCATTTGCTATCGATAAAAAAGGGCCCAACACAATTATCAGAGTGAGAATCAATGCGGCGATGGGGAGTTTATTCCGGGCGTTAGGGTCATGGGCAAGGCTCGTCATCACCTCGCCAAGTCGCGGACTCCTACATGAGGGGTGCGCCGGCAATACCGCTAATTGAGACCCAATCGGCGATTAGGTTATTCACCAACTCCGCTCTTTTGGAGCAGGCGTTGGCCTTCCACGCCCTTGACTTGGTCCTCCACTGTCACCACTTCGCTGGGGGATGCTGGGTTTGTCCTTGGCTTCACTCATCTTGTCTCGGATTCGTTCGAATAGATTTCTGAGCAGCATGCCATGGTCAACCCTCACCTTCTTTTTCATAATCAAAGTATCAATATCTTTCTCAAACTCTGATAAAATATCAGCATCCTTACATGCTTCAAGTCGCTTCTTCATCTTCTTGTAGCGTCGCCCCTTTGCAAGCAATGCAAACATGGTTAATGGTAGAATTAGCATTGGAATTAGGAATTCACTGGTAACCATATCCAACACCACTGATACAGAAATTTCCATACCATTGGGGTCATATTGAGACTTGAATCCCTCACCTGGTACGTAAAAGAGTCCAGTATCTTGGTCTCCATAAATGTTGAAAGGAGTTTTATTTGTATCCTCATGGTCGCTGCCTCTTTCCTTCTCCATGTCATCAGGGAAGCCATCTCCATCGGTATCCTTGTCCATCACATCGGGGATGCTATCTCCATCCATATCTGGAGGTGTTGAATTAGCATCAAACGGGTCATATTCCATATCTGAAGTTGACGCATCCATCTCATTGTCATTGGTGATTCCATCACCATCGATATCTGGGTCGAGTAAATCTGGCATTCCATCATCATCGATATCTGAACACCCCATCATGAATTTTGAACTGCGACCAGGAATACTTGGACAATCATCGGTTAGAATATGGCCATACTGGTCGGCCCATCCATCTCCATCTCCATCGGACCAAATCTCGGGTTGACTCGGCCAAACATCGCTATTATCGCCATATCCGTCGCCATCTTGGTCAGACCACTCAGATGCATCATCAGGGAATACATCGCTTGAATCGTTAAAGCCGTCGTTATCTCTATCATCAGTGCAATCTACAGTAGCATTCGCATCTATCGAAAAACAGGTATCGTTATTATCTCCAAATCCATCTGCATCGTAATCGGTGGATTCGTTTGAATCATCAGGAAAAATATCAACAATATCGGCTACATTATCACCGTCTCGATCGAGGCAACCAGTGAATGGTTCTCCAGAATTTCCGTACTGATCAGGGCATTCATCATCATCGTCGGACCAGCCGTCCCCATCTGAATCAGGACAGCCAACCTTGCCTAGTGTTGAATCTCCCATTTCATATGGACAATCATCTTTCTGGTTGGCATCGCCATCATCACCGTAACCGTCGCCATCACTGTCAAGTTGCTGCGTAGGGTCTCGTGGGAAATCATCGTAGTCGTCTGCAGCACCGTCGCCATCTGTGTCAATGCAACCAAAAACAGGGTCGGTTGAATTACCCGCTTCGTAGATGCATTCATCCGGTTCCTCTCCGTCCATATTGTCCCCATAACCGTCGTTATCGGAGTCTTGCCATTGGCTGATATCATCAGGGAACGCGTCAGGTGAGTCCCCGTTCGGGTCATCTCCATAGCCATCACCATCGGAATCCTGTGATTGGGTCCGATCAGCAGGGAAATCATCCGCATCGTTCGCTACACCGTCGCCATCGTAGTCATGAATAGAGGATGTGGCATCTTCTGGATATGGGTCGTTGCCATCTGAGATACCATCTTGGTCGCTGTCTGGACAACCCATTCTATCGACCCAAGAGTTGCCGTATTGATTCTTGCACGGGTCAGATTGGTCCTCGTATGAGTCTCCATCCGCATCTGGGCAGCCATACCATGTTTGATTTGCTCCACTTGGCGATATTACTCTACGTGTGGAGGTTCCAGGATTGTTATCACATGAATCAGGATATTCTCCTGTGGGATTATCACCATATCCATCACCATCGTTGTCTCGATATTGACTTACATTGTTTGGATGACTGTCTGCTTGACCTTGTGGGTGGGCAAAGTAACCAGGTGTGGAATCAGAATATCCATCTCCATCTGAATCTGTGCATCCGAATCGGTCCGTTGTTGAGGTTCCACTTGTGGTTGGACATCTATCTGGTTCAAACGCCCCAGGGGCTTGATTGTCTCCATAGCCATCACCATCTGAGTCCTGCCATTGAGTGAACACGTTGAGGAATTGATCTCCTGAATTACCATTGGCGTTGTCTCCATGCCCGTCGCCATCAGTATCAGTATTCTGGGTATTATCTGCAGGGAAGGCATCGGTGTTTGAACCGCTACTGTGGTCAAGGTATCCATCGTCATCCCAATCCTCTATGTCAGAGGTTGCATTGTTAGGATATGGGTCTACATTGTCAGAGATTCCATCTTGGTCGGAATCCGGACAAGCGAAACGGTCCACCCAGGAATTGCCGTAACTGAAGGGACACAGGTCGTCTGTATTTGCATAACTATCAGAATCAGAATCAGCGCAGCCATATTTCGTCGTATTGGCACCATTACTCACGCCTCGTGTCGAGGTTCCTCTTTCAAACTTGCAAGCATCAGGGGTGTTTCCAGTAATACTATCACCAAAGCCATCATCATCGCTATCTTCCCATTGTGTTGCATCATTCGGCAAGTCATCGGAACGGTCAGCGTGACCATCTCCGTCAGTATCTGGACATCCTTTATCTAAAAGTAAGGTGATGTTACCCCAAGAGAATGGACATTGATCAGCATTGTCTCCAAAGCCATCATTGTCTGCGTCATTCCAATCATTTCCGTCGCTATCATCGACATCGGTTAAACTGCTATATCCATCTCCATCATTATCGGTGCAACCAAAGAAATCCACTGTTGAACTACCCCATATCGTAGGACAGTTATCGGGACTGGAAGCACTTTGCACCCATTGTCCAACGCCGCCTGCCCGTGATAGATTCCAGGCTCCGTCACCCCAATTATCACCATATCCATCATTATCAGTATCCGACCATTGGGTCTGGTCACCTGAGTGGCTGTCACTCAAGTCTGAATACCCATCTCCGTCGCTATCAGGACAGCCGTTCACGTCTTCTGTGGAGAGACCATAGACAAAGGGACAGTTATCGAATGGTGCAACGGCTCCTGACAGTGTGGACTCTTCGAACCCATCATTGTCGTAATCCAAGGGATATGGGTCTTGCAGATACGCATTGGCTATGTATTGGCCAGGCCATGCACCCGAGCGGCCAGCATCCC
>LWDU01039444.1_pt2 | contig 15538 bp, 13 predicted proteins | sample 727161 | NCBI WGS metagenome assembly LWDU01 (sample SAMN04566230, study PRJNA314399) | hydrothermal vent metagenome | isolation source: deep sea hydrothermal plume seawater | place: Mexico: Gulf of California, Guaymas Basin | collected 2004-07-11 | reverse complement strand
GCCCGCGCGGTTCGCAACGCGCAGGACTTCGGGGCGATGACGAGACTCGAAGCGATCGCGTCGGCATCGCTCCGGCCCGCCAAGTTGTTAGGCATTGAAAACGAGCGAGGCACATTCCGAGTTGGCGCGAGAGCTGACTTTGCGGTGATTGATGATGCAGGCCATGTTCGCGAAACGTGGTTAGTCGGTCGGCCCGCTTCGGTCAGAGGCTAGGTCGCATTCTAGTCAACAGTCGAGATTCTCCGAACTCAGGTGGCGCAGCGAAGAGACCACGCGAAGTCATGGGTAGCCTCATGTCTCGGCGTTGGGTTCGGGGTGAAGGGCGATGACTCCAATGCGAGCGTCCGCCAGCGCATCGATTGCCGGAGAGCGCGTCCATCAAGTTGTGTCGGCGGCACCGCCGCGGCAGATCGCTCGACTGGCAACCCAGCCCTGGTCTATGACCGCGCTTTGCGCGCCGCTCGAAAGATCAGGCCGACGGCCACAACGAGCACCGCGGCCCCGGGCCCGACCAAGAAGATGCCGAAGCCCGGATCGCCACCGTAGGTAACCAGCCCGCCCAAGAGAAAGCCGGACGGCAGCATCATCGATGCCGTCATCAACAGCGGGGATTCGAATCGCCCGGTCGCACTCGCCATGCCCGGCAGACCCCGCAGCGTTAGTCCGTACGCGATGTTGACGATGCCGAGCAGGACCCCGTGCGCGTGGGCGAGTGTTAGAAGCATCCGTCGCGTCTCTTCGCCGGCGTTCAGATACCAGCCAATCTTGAACCCGTGCATGGCTTCGAGCACAACTCCGAGCATCAAGAACAGCAGGAGCTGTCCCCATCCAAACTGAATGTGTCGACCTACTAGATCGCTTTTACTCTGCAATTTGGACTCGCTTGTCATCGCGCAGTTCGAGCCGCTTGACTACCTCGAGACGGTTGAAGAACCCGTCCTCAAACAAAAGCAAATTTTGGGCTCTTGTGGAGTCAATTGATCCCAGCGCTTTTGATTTGTCCGAGATTCGTTCTTTGAATTTGCTTCGCGTCCAGTCTTTCGCAGACACGAGTTTCGACGTCGAAGCCATGTAGTCGTAGTCGAGCTCTTCGAAGCCCGGCACGGTGCGGAGCGACTTCCCCGCGACGTAGCGAACAACATCGTAAGGGTCTTCGAGCAGCGTTGCGAGGTGGGGCGCGATCCAATCGGCGCCGCTGGCTTCCTGGGCCTCGGCCCAGCCCATGTACCACGCAGCCAAAGAACGCTGACCGGCATCTCCTTCGATCAGCCAGCGCAGCGATGCGGCCGTCGTCTTGTCTCGGCTCGACATTTCGGGGATGGGTTGATCGTACCAGTCGGCTAACCACTGCGCGGTCCAGTCGAGGGTCTTGTCGATGTGGCATGCGTTGCAGGCGTTGGGTCGCCCGTACTCCACGGTGGCATTGGCGCTGGGTTCGTCGATCTCATGCTGACGAATCGCTTTAAGGAGTCCCCAAGTTGTGTACGGCATGTGGCAGTTCATGCACTGGCTACCGCTCGAGCCCGTAGCGTGTCGCGAGTGAGCCTCCACCTTATCTGCGAAATCCTGATGGCATTGCAGGCAAGCCTCGTTGGTGCGCATCTCGGGGCCCAGCATGTCGTCCGCCCAGGTCTCGAACGAACGCGCGTCGTCGTCGGACTTGTGCAGATCGTGGCAGGACACACAACTCAGCTCGCCCCGTTCGTAACAGGGAGATTCAATAAGTCCGTTGACCTCGCGGCCCGATGGGCGCGCCATTCCGTCGGGCCAAAAGAACATGTCGTGTAGTTCGGCGGGCATGGGGTTGTCGGGGGTTTTGCTATCGGGCCCGCCCCGAAGGATCACCCGCCCCGTATCGACGAGCACATCACCCGCCCGGTAATCGAACCCGCGTTCGAGCGCGCCCGGTACCTGGTTGGTTGGCGTTTTGATTCCATGACATTGCCCACAAACTTCCGCCGACCGTTCCTTTGCGATGCGGCTGGCGTTCACGATCGTTTCATCTCCTTCGTCATCGAGATACTTCCGGTACCGGCGTACTGGACTCGTTCGGTTGGCATTTACGTGCTCGGCGCCCGGCCCGTGACACGCTTCGCACGAGATTCCAAATTCCGAGGCTTCAGTCCTGACCACCGAACTGTTCTCCACGAAACCCGGCCTGCCTCGTGTCGCATGACAACCGATACACGTGTCATTCCACGCTCCGGTTTCGTCGGACGGGACCATTGAAGGTGGCTTGAGAAATACCGCGTCCCGCGGCACCCATCGCGCATCTTCTATTAGGTACGTAAACAAGAGCTGACCGAGCGGTTGATTCTCTCCGCGGGAGTACCAATACGCTTGCATGTGGTGAGAGCCTGTTGTCATCACGACTTCATGCCAGTCGTACTTACCCTTGTCATAGACCTTTGCGAAGTATCGACCCTCGCGCCTTTCGAGCCGCGTCTTGAACCCCTGCCATTGCAGGTCGACGCCGTCGAAATCACCGACCACCGACTCAGGGCTCGCGACCTGAGTCATGGTTCGATGCCAGGTATTGGTCCACGAGTTGTGCTCACCCGGATGGCAAGCCTTGCACTCCTTGGCTCCGACATAGCCGTCGCGCGGCACCTCGACAGGTCGATTCGTGATCACGACCGGACGACGCTGTTCACGATAAGACTCATATCCCGGCGAAAGCAGAAACCACAAGCTCAACCACGCGAAAATCAATCCAGCGCGAAGCACCTTCTGTTTCAACGAGGCCAAAATCGGAAGCAGAGCCAGCCCTGAAGCGACGATGACGATGATCAACTCAATGGCCATTTGCGAGCTGCCAATCCCAGTATGCGAGCTGCCGAAGATACAACATTGCGCCTGATTGATCTCCATATCGCGGCGATCCACCCATAAGGCGATGGATACACAAGTCGCTCTTGCCCGGCACCTGCAAAACTAAAAGTACCGATCTGGCTCAGGGAGCGACATGAAATACTTCGCGATCTGTTCAGTTGCGAGCGAAATCCCAAACGCGTTGGGATGAGTAACGTCGGTCGGCGAGACCTTCAACTGGTCTGGGTCGTAGGGCCGGAACGTATCAAGCAGGTCGAGGGTGTCGTAGTCGAGCCCTTCGACAGACCGGAGCGCATCGGCGTGGAGATGCGCGTACGCATACGTGTCAAATTTCACCAGGGTAGGGAACACGGTTAGTAGAATTCGGGTGTCGACCCATTCATCGAGTCGTTGAAACTCGCGCTTGACATCAATGGCCTTCAGAACAAAGTCAGGTTCGATGTTGTAGTCGAAGTTGTCTCGGGCAAGGTGATAGACCACGCGCCTGAAATTCTCGAGCATGTAAGACTTTCTCGTCATGGGTAACGTGACCCGCTCGAAGGGTCGAGCTTCGACAGAACTTTTTTCAAAGTCGTTGAGGCAAAAGCCAACGATCACGAAATCGGGCTCGAACCTCATTGCCCGTTTGACGAACAGCTCTACCTCCTGCTGTGTCGAGTAGCCCGAGACGCCGAAGTTCAAGACCTCAACGTTGTGTCCTGAAGAAGCGTCGTTGAGTCGCGCTTCGAGTTGCGCGGAGAGGGTCTTGTCGACGTCGACCGCGTGTCCCCACACGATTGAATCTCCGAGGAAAACAATGCGGGTTGTAGTCGGAGGTTTGTCGATCGAAACCGCGGGCCCGCGAAAGCCATGCTCATTGATGAGGTACTGACTATAACGACCACCCGGCTTTGGCTCGTAGTACAGGACGTTGTTATCCGAACGCATGAAGAGCGAATACGCGTACTGCTCGAACATGTCCTTGGGGCGAAACTCGGCTGTGGGGAAAATCGTGATGTCGTTCAGGCGGCGGTAGCCCACCTCGGCGGCGACGAGCATCATTCCGATCATCGCGACGAGCAAACAGACCAGGGCCGCAGCGAAGGCGAAGCGCTTAGAGGTCATTCACTCGCCCCCGAGCAAGTCGTTGGAAAGCAGCCGATCGACGTGAATACATTCGTGTGCAGTGTCGTCGGCGACCGATTGCATGAAGATTTCTCCAACGATCTGTTCTCCGAGTTCGCCGCGAAGGTGGTCGAGGTTGGCGCGATCACTGTCCGAAAGGGAGCCGTTCGATTCGCTGAGGACTACGCCCGCAAGCGCGATCTGGCGTCGCTCGATTTCTCGCAGCGTAAGCAGTGTGTGATTAATGGTTCCGAGCGCCATTCGGGCGACGACGATGATCGGAAGGTCCAAGTCTTCGGCGAAGCTTCCCATGTCCCCCGAACCTGCGGTCGGAACCAACAAGCCACCCGCGCCTTCCACGATCATCATCTCATGCCGCGCCGCGAGCGTCTTGAAACCGTCGCGAACGATGTCGAGGTCAACAACGCGGGATTCCGCGGAGGCCGCAACGTTGGGTGCCGCGGGCAAAGCGAACTGCAGCGGACAAATCTCATCGATCGTGTCCTTCACACCGGCTGCATTGCGAAGAGCCTGCGCGTCGAGCGGACCTTCTTTCCCGACGCCCGTCCAACATCCACACCGCGTTCACGCAGCGCGCGCACGAGCGCACATGCTGCGACCGTCTTCCCAACGCCGGTGTCGGTTCCTGTGATGAAGACGCCACGCGAAGTCATGGTTGGCCTTATGCGTCGGCGCCGGTTACGGGGTGAAGCGCGACAACTTCAACGAGTGCGTCTGCAAGCGCATCGATTTCTTCCGCGGTGTGGGTCGCCATCGGAGTAATCCGCAATCGCGCACTTCCGCGGGGCACCGACGGATGCCGAATGCCTTGCACGTAGAAGCCGCGCTCGAGCATGGCTTCACAGACCGCCATTGTGCGCGCGTTGTCGCCGAGGATCACCGGCACGATATGGGTCTGCGACGGTTCCGTTGAAAGTCCGGCGGCGGCGAGTCGCTTTCGAAGCTGCGCGGCGTTCAACTGCAGCTGCCACCTTCGCCACGGTTCTTCTCCAACCAACTTCAGCGATTCGCGCGCGGCGGCGACCTGCGGCGGTGGAAGCGCGCAGGTAAAGATAAAACTACGCGCGACATTGATGAGTAGGTCGCGCAATTCTCTTGGACCCGCGACGTACGCGCCAAACGAGCCGATCCCCTTCGCGAGGTTGCCCATGTGGATATCGATCTCGTCCATCACGTCGCAGTGCGCGCCGCTACCACGGCCACCTTCGCCAAGCGTCCCGGTGCCGTGCGCGTCGTCGAGCATCACCATTGCACCGTGGCGATGCGCGATCTCGACCATCGTCTTCAGCGGCGCAATGTCGCCGTCCATTGAAAAGATGCCATCGAGGGGAACGAGCACGCGAACACCGTCGCGCGAAACTTCGCTGAGTGCTTTGTCGAGTGCGGCGCAATCGGCGTGCGGAAACACGCGCAACTGCGCGCGTGAAAGGCGAACGCCGTCGATGATCGAAGCGTGGTTGAGCGAGTCGGAAACCACGAAGTCGTCTGGACCCACGAGCGCAGGGATGATGCCCAGGTTCGCCGCGTAACCCGTGTTGAACAGCAACGCCGACTCGCAACCGGTGAATGCGGCGATCTCCGCTTCGAAGCCTTCGTGCAGGTCGAGATTGCCCGAGATCAATCGGGAGCCCCCAGCCGCACAACCCCAGTCACGCGCGCCTCGCACCGCAGCTTCAACCACGCGCTCGTGATGACTGAGATCGAGATAGTTGCTGCCTGCAAACAAAAGAACGTCGCGTCCGTTCAACTGGACTCGAGTTCCATGTGGCCCGGACAGTTCGCGCAACTCTCGATACGTGCCGCGTTCGCGGATCGTTGAAAGCTTTTCGTGCGCGATGTCTTTGAGCGACATGGAGGCAAACGCCTTGTACTACGAAATAGACTGCGAGACAGACTACGAGCGCGCGCTGATCTCGGGCTTGAGCAAGTCGCCGAGCGGCCCCGGCAAGCGGAACTCACCGGTTTCTGGGATCGGTCCGTCGTAGTCGGAGTTGCCCGATACGGTAAAGCCCGCGTCGGTGATCATCGCGTAAGTGTCTCGCGCCGCGTCGCCGCGCGTCGTCAAATAACCCTCGACGAAGAGCGAGTTCGCAGGGTAAAGACCCAGCGGCTGCATGCTGCGCAAGTTGCCCTCGCGTCCCCCCGCGATGCGGACTTCTGCCGTTGGGTTTACGAAGCGCATCAAGCAAAGCGTTCGCAAGCAATGCTCGGGTGTGAGCGAGCCGTCTTCCAGCACGCGGTTGCCTTCGATCGGGATCAAAAAGTTGACGGGGATCGAAGGCACTTCGAGTTCGCGGAGTTTGAACGCGACTTCGATCAAGTCTTCGGTCGCTTCCCCCATGCCGACAATCAAACCACTGCAGGTGCCGATGCCATTGTTGCGTGCAGCTTCGAGGGTCGCGACGCGGTCGGCGTAGGTGTGCGTCGTGCAGATCTTGCCGTAGCGCTCTTCGCTCGTGTTCAAGTTGTGGTTCAACCGATCGAGCCCGGCCTCGGCCAAGATCTTTGCGTGCTCGTCTTCCATCAAGCCGGCTGACAAACACACTTCGATGGGGTGTCGGCTTTTGATCTCTTTGATGAGCTTCGCGAACTTCTTGGTGCGCTCGACCGTCGGGCCGCGCCCGGAGAGCACCATGCAGTAACGCGAAGCCCCGGCGCGCGCGGCTTTGTCTGCTTCTTCAAAGATCTCTTCGTCGCTCTTCATCGCGTATTTGCGGATGGGCGCTTCGCTGTCTTTGTTCTGCGAGCAGTAGCCACAGTCTTCGGGGCACAGGCCGTTTTGCACGTTATTTAACACGTGGACCATGACTTCGCGGCCGAAGTACTTTTCGCGGACCTTGAAGGCGGCGTCGAGCAGTGCGAGCAGCGAGACGTCTTCGCCTTCGAGGATCCAGCGCGCCTGCTCGGGTGTAGGAGCGGTGCCCGCGAGGGCGGATGAACTGAGCGAGAGATAAGGGTCGGTCACGCGAGATCTCCAGAGGGGTCTTGGCCTGGTTGGCCGGTGGGGTTCGCAGGTGATTCAAAATCGAGGCGGATCGAGCCGGTAGAAACAGCCAGATAGCCAGATAGATAGAAGGACGATTTTGGCTGCCGCAGGCGCTGTAAACCAACTTTCACTGTAGGGTTTACAGCGCGAGGCACTATACTGCGCTGCGTGGCGAAGCCCAAGACCCTCTACAGCTGTTCGCACTGCGGAACACAACACCCGCAGTGGCTAGGTCGTTGTCATGATTGCGGAAAGTGGGGAACCCTCGAAGAAGAGGTCTTCTCCCCCAACGCCGCCAAAGACGCGATCCCGAGCGCCGCGAGAAACCTGCTGGGGGTTTCCGCTCCTGCGAGCCATGCTTCCGAAAAAATCCGCATTTTGGGCGAAATTGAGCCTGGGGACCACACCAGGCTGTCCTCAGGGATAGGCGAACTTGATCGCGTACTGGGAGGTGGCTTTGTGCCGGGTTCTGTCGTGCTCTTGGGCGGCGAACCCGGGGTTGGCAAGTCGACGCTGGCGCTGCAACTCGCGGCACGGGTCGATGCCGCGTCGGTGCAAGCCGGAGAGGGGACTCGGAACGTCCTCTATATCAGCGGCGAAGAAAGCCCCGAGCAAGTGCGCCTACGCGCCGAGCGACTCGAGGAGCAGGGCGACGGTGTGGCGATCTTGGCCGAGACCCGGGTCGAAGCCTTTGCCGAAGCATGGCGCGATCTTCAGCCCAAGCTCGTGATCGTTGACTCGGTGCAGACGCTTCAGACCTCGCGCGTCGAATCGTCGCCGGGCTCGGTTGCACAGGTACGCGAAAGCGCATCGCTCTTGGCCGCGACCGCAAAGCTCAACACGACGACACTGGTCCTGGTCGGCCATGTCACCAAGGACGGAAGCCTCGCAGGTCCACGCGTGCTCGAACACTTGGTCGACGTCGTGCTCAATTTCGAAGGCGACCGAAACCACGCGTTTCGCTTGCTGCGTGCGAGCAAGAACCGCTTTGGCTCGACGCAAGAAGTTGGCGTCTTCACCATGGCCGAAAAGGGACTCGAAGCGGTCGACAACCCGAGCGAACTTTTCCTCGCCGAACATCGCGACGGCGCACCGGGCTCATGCATTATCCCGCTGCTCGAAGGGTCGCGTCCGATGTTGGTCGAGATTCAATCACTCGTTGCCGCGGCGACGTATGGCACCCCGCGCAGAACAACGATCGGGATCGACGACGGACGTGTCGCGTTGATCCTCGCGGTGCTCGACAGGCGAACCCCCGTCGACCTTGTGTCCCGTGATGTGTACGTCAACGTCGCGGGGGGTGTGCGGGTCAACGAACCCGCGGCCGACTTGGGTCTCGCGTTGGCGATCGCATCCAGCGCGCTCGACATTCCGCTTCCTCCGCGCACGGCAGCGTGCGGCGAAATTGGTCTCGGGGGTGAGGTGCGGAGGGTTTCTCGCCTCGATCTCCGCATCAAAGAACTCGGCCGGCTGGGGTACGAACAACTTCTTGTGCCGCCCGGGACTCGCGCCGCTGTGAAGAAGCCTGGCTGTACACTGATCGAAGTCGAAAACATCGCGAACGTGGTCGCATGGTTGCGCGACGCCTAGTGTTCTCTCCGGTGAACCAACGTTAAGCATCCGAATTCACACGGTTTTTTTAGCATGCAGTCTTTGACACCGATTGCGCGTGGAGCTAGTCTGCGGGTTCGATGCGCGAAACCTCCCACGACAACAAAGCACCGCTTTCGAACGACGCGGCTGCGTTGAACGACCGCATCAGTCGGTTGTTTGCGCGCATGTCCGACGGGCTCGACCTTGTAAACCGCGCCATGCGGGAACAACTCGAAAGCGCGAGCGACATCATGCCGGTCATCGGCAGCCACGTGCTGTCTTCGGGGGGCAAGCGGCTTCGCCCGATCCTGGTTCTGCTTTCTGCCGAGCTTTGCGGCTATCGCGGTTCGCGTCGGGTTCAACTCGGAGCGGCACTCGAACTCATCCACACCGCGACGTTATTGCATGACGACGTGGTGGATTTGTCGTCGCTTCGCCGCGGTCAACCGTCTGCGAATGCGGTCTGGGGAAACCGCCGCGCCGTCCTGGCGGGCGACTTCTTCTATGGGCGCGCGTCTTCCATGATCGTGGAAGACGGCAGCCTCGCGATCCTCGAGATTTTTTCAAACACCATCCGCATGATGGCGGAAGGGGAGTTGATCCAGCTGCAACAGAGCTTCGATACCCACGTTTCGGAGCGGCAGTACTACCAGGTGATCGAACGCAAAAGCGCCGTGTTGCTTTCCGCGGCTTGTGAAATCGGCGCGAACCTTGGCGCGGTGACCCGCGGTGAAGTTCGGCGCGTGGCGGAATTTGGTCGCGAGCTCGGTATCGCGTTTCAGGTTCGGGACGACGTGCTCGACTACGAAGCCAGCGAGGAGACGCTGGGCAAGCCCCAATGCGCGGACTTGCGCGAGGGCAAGGTCACGTTGCCGTTGCTGTTGACCCTCAAGCGCTGCACCCATAACGAACGAGAACAGGTGGCAGGCCTGCTTAAGAACGCGTCGCAGACCGCCATGCAGAACCTCGGCTTGAGCGAAGAGGCGCTGCGGGCTTCGGACGACCCCGCGGTTGAACTCGCCCCCATCCTCGAGTTGGTAGAACGACATCACGGCGTCGCGGACAGCATGCGGCGCGCAGAAGAGCACGCCGAAAAGGCATGTGCGGCGATTGCGGCCTTCCCGGAAAGCAGCGCCAAACAATCGATGCTCGATCTCGCTCAATACTCGGTGCATCGCGACCACTAGCCGTCGTTCTTGTTCAGCACGGTTGGTCAAGACAGTACGGCGAAACGATTCCATACCCCGCGGTCCCGCGGAGAACCACATGTTCAGCACCAATACCCACCGCGTCTCGGCAATTCGCCGAAGCCTTGCCCTTGCGGCAGTCATGACCGTCGCACTCGTATCCGTCTCTCAGCAGAGCTTTGCTGCCGAAAGCGGCCAATCGAGCATTAGTGGCGTCGTGAACCTCAACACCGCCAATGTCGAGGAGCTGCAGCTGCTGCCCGGGGTTGGCGAAAAGCGGGCCGCCGCGATCGTGGAGATCCGCAAGATGAAGGGTGGCTTCAAGGCGATTGAAGAACTCGCCGACGTCAAGGGTGTCGGGGACGCGCTCATCAAGCGACTGCGTCCGCACCTTACGGTGAGTGGCAAGACGACCGCGAAGCGTCTTTAAGCAAAGCGCGAGCGGAAGTACGCCCAGAAGAATGAACGAAAGAGCAAGCGAGAGAACATTCTCGATTTAGGCTCGAGTTGGGGTCGGGGAGCGTGCTCCCCGGCCCTTCATTTCCGGGTACCATCGGGCCGCAATTTTGCCGCACCCGGATGTCTGTTTCGTGCTTCTCCCCCTGTCAATCATTTTATCTCGATGTGTTCCCCACGCGCCGCGTCGCGTCGCGCTGGGTCTTGTGCTCGGCTTTGGGGTGTTGGGGTTCGGGCTTCCCAGCATTGCCCACGACAACACCGACGACACAGACAACACAGACAACCCATACCACGCGACGCGAGAGGCGAAGAGCGGTCCCGCGAGGATCATCTCCCTCAACCCGTCGCTCACTGCGATCTTGCTCTCGTTAGGCGAGGGCGCGCGGCTCGTCGGCGTCGACGACTTTTCTGCCCAGCAAATTGAAGAGGTGGCCGCGCTTCCGAAAGTGGGCGGGCTCTTTAACCCAAGCCTTGAAGCGGTGGTGGCGCTTGCGCCGGACCTCGTTGTCTTGGTCCCAAGCGCGGAGCAACGCGACTTTCACAACCGTCTCACTGGGCTCGACATCAAAGTCGAAACCTTCGACAACCATCAATTTGTCGAGGTGCTGGAAAACATCTCGCGACTTGGCGAACTCACCGGAACATCCGAAGCGGCGGCGAAACGCGTGGCGCAGATCACGGCCACGCGTCGTGGGGTGACGCGTTCGGTGAAACAGTTGGGGCGCGCGAGCGAGATCCCCCCCGCGGTCGCGATCGTTTTACAGCGCGACCCACTCTATGTCGTGGGCGGCGGGAATTTTATCGACACCATGTTGCAGATCGTGGGGGCGCGGAACGTCGCGGCAGAGTATCGCGGCGCTTATCCGCGTGTTTCGATGGAATGGTTTGTGGCTGCGTCGCCGGAGATGATCATCGACTTGAGTCCCGAAGCTCGGGTGTCGACTGCGTTTTGGAAGCAGTGGCCCAACATGAAGGCTGTGCTCGCCGACCGCTTGATGTCCATTGACGCGGCGTTGATCTCGATGCCGGGGCCCGCCCTCGACGAATCGATCGTGCTCCTCGCAAGTTCCATTTGGGGGGACTTCATTCCAAAAATGGTTGAAGAAGAACGCGCGAAAATGGCGACCGAAAAAAACACGCAAGGAAGTCGGGGCCCCGAGCCTGACACCCAACCTCATTCCGCCGACGGTGTGAAGGGTGCTGGCGGATGATCCTGACCCGTACGCGCTTTGTCGTTGTCGTGACGCTGATGTTCTTGCTCGTGCTTGCGAGCGGTTGGTTCTCGCTCTTGCTGGGGCCGAGCGATCTTACGTTTGCGCAAGTGTGGGGTGTGCTCGTGGATCCCGACGCTGCGGGCCCGGCCGGCGACATCGTGCTCCGCATCAGACTGCCCCGCACGGTGCTCGCGTTGCTGGTCGGGGCGTCGCTTTCGGTTTCGGGTGTCGTGTTTCAAGCGCTGCTCCGCAATCCCCTCGCCGATCCATTTGTGTTGGGCGTGTCTGGGGGTGCCGCGCTCGGTGGGATCCTCGCGCTATCGCTCGGCACCGCCGCAGGTTTTGGCTACGCCGCAGTCCCTCCAGCCGCGTTCGCGGGCGCGCTACTCACGACGCTTCTTCTTTACTTGATTGCCGGCGTCGGCGATCGCGTGTCCTCGAACAGCCTGTTGCTGACCGGCGTGGTCTTCAACGCGTTCGCATCCGCGGCCATCGTATTCCTTGCTTCGATCGCGGGACTCACCGAGGGATCGCAGATCTTTATCTGGTTGATCGGCAACCTGTCTGCGGCGCGTACCGACGTCGCGGTCTGGGTCGCGGTCTTCCTCTTTATTGGACTCGCTTGTTCGGGCGTGCTCGCGCGCTCTCTCAACTTACTCGTCCTGGGTGATGAACCCGCCGAACAACTTGGCGTCCCGATCGAAACGCACAAGCGGATCTTGCTTCTCGCAACATCGCTGATGGTGGGCGCCGCGGTTTCCGTCGCGGGACTCGTTGGTTTCGTCGGGCTCATCATCCCGCACCTCTTGCGATTGATTCTGGGGCCGGACCATCGTCTTTTGATTCCCGCAGCGGCACTTGGGGGCGGGGCGTTTCTCGTCATTTGCGACACCGTCGCGCGCACGATGCTCGGCGGCCGCGAACTCCCGGTTGGCGCCATCACGGCACTCGTTGGCGGCCCGCTGTTCTTGTACTTGTTGCGACGCCATCACCAGCGCGCGTTCGCGCAATGAGTGTCATCGAAAAACAAGCGCGACCCCTTTGCTTCAACAAGCTTCGTGTCCGCTTTGGCGAACGTGTTGTTCTCGACGACGTTTCGTTCGACGTAAACCCAGGGGAAGTCGTTGGCCTGGTGGGACACAACGGTTCGGGAAAGACGACACTCTTGCGCGTCGCCACTCGGGTGCTTGCAGCCGACCGTGGAACGGTGACGCTCGGTGGCACCTCAACAAAGGACTTCGGGCGCGGCGAACTCGCGCGCGCGCTTGCCACCGTGCCGCAAGACACCGCACTCCCGTATCCCTTTACGGCCCTCGAGGTCGTGTTGATGGGACGCGCACCTCACCAACCGCTGCTCGGCCTCGACCGCCCCGAAGATCTCGTCTGTGCGCGGGCCGCGATGCAACGCGTCGACATCGAAGACCTGGCGGACCGCTCGATCCAGAAGCTGTCGGGGGGCGAACGCCAACTGGTGATGTTCGCCCGTGCACTCGCCCAGGACCCCGAAGTGTTGCTGCTCGACGAACCCACCGCGTTTCTCGACCTGCGCCATCGCATCGACCTGCTCGCCGCCGTGCGCGAACGGGTCAACCACGGCGGCTCGGCCCTCGTGGTCTCCCACGACCTCGGGCTCGCGGCGCGGGTTTGCGACCGCCTGGTTCTCCTCGCGGGTGGCCGGGTTGTGGCTCAGGGAGAGCCCGCCCTGGTCCTTCAACCCGACGTGCTCGCTCAGGCTTTCGGGATCGAAGCCGACATCGCATTCGCCCCGGACGGCTCGCTCCTCGTGGTCCCGCATCTGGGCGGCGCCGCGCGACCCAAAACGGGGGACGGCACCGGATCATTTGGGCTCTAGNCCCCCACTCGCATGGACGCAAACTCAGCACGATGAAGCTCAAGATTACGGAGGCGCCTCGATGGCGACGCAAGTCACAATTACCGGTGTAATGGGATTGGAAATATTGGATTCTCGGGGCAACCCGACGCTTGCGGTCGAAGTCGAAACGTCGGACGGCGGCCGGGGTGCTGCGGCGGTTCCCTCCGGTGCATCGACGGGGGCGCGCGAAGCCCTCGAACTGCGCGACGGCGACAAGGCGCGCTACCTCGGCAAGGGTGTCGTGAAGGCGGTCTCCCACGTCAACGGTGAACTCGCAAAGCTTGTGACCGGCATGAAGCTCAGCGGCCTGGACGAACAAGTCGCGCTCGACACCACGATGATCGAATGCGATGGCAGCGACACGAAGTCGCGCCTCGGTGCGAACGCGTTGCTCGGGGTTTCACTCGCCGCGGCACACGCGGCCGCGAACGCCTCGAAGACGCCCTTTTATCGTTTCCTCGACCCAGACGCCCACGTGCTCCCGGCCCCGATGATGAACGTCATTAATGGTGGCGCCCACGCGGACAACAACGTCGACTTGCAAGAGTTCATGCTCTTCCCGCTCGGCGCGCCGAGCTTTCGCGAAGCGCTGCGCTGGGGTGCCGAAGTTTTTCACACGCTGCGCGGCATCCTTCAGAAGAAGGGGTATTCGACGTCCGTTGGGGATGAAGGCGGGTTCGCGCCCGACTTGAGCAGCAACCGCGAAGCGATCGAGCTTGTTTGTGAAGCGATCGAAAAGGCGGGCTACCGACCGGGCGAAGACATTTTTATCGCCCTCGACCCGGCGGCGAGCGAGATCTACAAAGACGGCAAGTACGTGCTCGCCGGCGAAGGCGAAACCAAGACCACCCGCGAAATGATTTCCTTCTGGAAGGAATGGATCGACAACTACCCCATCGTATCGATCGAAGACGGCCTCGCCGAAACCGACTGGGCGGGTTGGGGTGAGCTTGTCGCCGCAGTAGGTGACCAGGTGCAGATCGTGGGTGACGATCTTTTTGTCACGAACCCCAGCATCTTGAAGCGCGGCATCGAAGAGAAGGCCGCAAACTCGATCTTGGTGAAGGTGAACCAGATCGGCACTTTGACGGAAACCCTCGAAGCGATCGCCACGGCGCGTGCAGCGGGCTTTTCTTCCGTGATCTCTCACCGCTCTGGCGAAACCGAAGACACCACGATTGCCGACCTCGCTGTTGGATCGGGTGCTGGGCAGATCAAGACGGGTTCACTTTGTCGCACAGACCGTGTCGCGAAGTACAACCGCTTGCTCCGCATCGAAGCCGAACTTGGCGACCGCGCCGTCTACGCTGGCGCGAGTTGTCTGACCGGCGCGGCAGGTAAAAAATAATGCGCGCTTGTTTGGGTGCGGCCTTGGTGCCCGCTCTTGTGATGAGCTTGTTGCTGTCGACTTCGCTTGTCGCGTTTTTCGTGGGGATCGTGGGGATCGTGGTGATCGTGCCAGGCGAAGCAGAAGCCTTGGTGCCGCGAGTAGAACGAGTCATTAACGCAGTGGCTGCGGCCAACCGTTCAGGACGAAGGGTAAGCGCGCTTCGCTTCAAACTGAACCTTCATATTGGTGAGGGCCCGCCGGTTGCCATCGGCGAACTCGTCACGCACCCGACCGGCCTCGCGCGCTTGGAACTGCGGGCAAGCGGCGGTCTCGTCGAACGTCACATCTTGCTCGGCAATCAACACAGCGCAGCGCGCAACGCGCGAGTTTTAGTGCGACCGCGTGAGTTTCTTCCGCCGCTGTTCGTCTTGCAGTCGAACTCGGGCGCTGTGCTTGAAGCCGCCCTCTCAACGTTGGGAATTGACGGCGACATCGTCGGGCTCGCGCCGTGTGGCAAATACGACTGCTTCGTGATCGGCGATCCCGAGCGCGCGGTTACGCGACCCGGCATGCCCCCGGTCGCGAAGCCGGTCATCGACGAGAGCGATACGCGGCGGGAAAAAGCGCCCTCGCTTTGGGTCGACACGGACGACTTCAACGTGCGTCAGATCGAGTCGATGTCTGGCGCCAAAATCGTGCTCGGACCCTACGTGTCGTTTGAACGTTTGAGCGTGCCCCAGTGGTGGAGCATCGAAGAGGCCGGCAAGCGGGTGGTGCGCTTCGAGGTCGATTCGGTGGTTGAAGTCAACGCGCCCGCGGCGGCGTTCAGCAAAGCCTGGCTCATGACGCCGGACCACGAGACCGTACCGGGGGCTCCGGGCGCGGAAGAACGGCTTCCTTCTACGAACAGAGAGATCCCGGTGAGTGAAGTGGTCCCGA
>LWDU01032273.1_pt1 | contig 15549 bp, 10 predicted proteins | sample 727161 | NCBI WGS metagenome assembly LWDU01 (sample SAMN04566230, study PRJNA314399) | hydrothermal vent metagenome | isolation source: deep sea hydrothermal plume seawater | place: Mexico: Gulf of California, Guaymas Basin | collected 2004-07-11 | reverse complement strand
GAGTTCAACGGAAGTACGATCTTGAACACTGGAGGATATACATCTTATGGAACAACAACCTGGTATTCTGTATCACCATATGGTTCAGAATTCTGGATGCATGATGGCGAAGTAATTTCACTAGCAATTTCTGATGATGGAGAGATGCAAGGTGTCGAAATAGGTTATTTCTATGGAGCATACCTGCTACCAAATATCCAGAATTCGACTCTGAGTGGAATCTCGAGCATCGCGTCTTCACACGGATATAAATATAATAATTATTATAATTGGGAAGCAGACATGTTTACTGTCAAAAACAGTACCATCACTCACTTCCGTGCTAAGGAAAATACCGGTAGTGTAGCATACGAAGATATGTGTTTCATCGTTGCTGGTTCAAATGTACTTATCGAAGGCAATACAATTTCAAATTGTGCTGTTGGAGTATTCTTACAACGAACGCCTTACTACTATTCTCACAACAGTACTTACTGGGGTGCAGATGATGCAGTAATCAAGGATAATACTTTCAAGGATTCCGAAACAATCGATGTTTGGTTCTACTTGAATAGTAATACCGAAGGAGCTGAAATTATTGGTAACACCTTTACCGGTTCTTCGAGCCCATCGTACAGTATTTATACCCAAGATTCTACCACAAGTGACCTATTGATTGACGGCAACACATTCTCGAATGCTGATGAAGCAATCTACATGCGTGGTGCAACCGACTGGACCATTACAGACAATACGATTACAGGAAAGGGCGATGCAGCTCTTGCTGGGATTTACGTCAAAGATGGTTATGGAGTCATCGACGGAAATGATCTAACTGATGCCGACGGTGGAATTCTAGTCGATGGACTCAAGTATGGATATGAAGCAAATGTCACCAATAACAACATTGGTCAAACCTCAGGTCGTGTCGCTCCAGCAGCGGTTGGTATCTGGGCTGAAGACTGTGGTTCGAGCCAGGTTAATACCGGCGGAAACACAATTGAAGTGATGGAGAACGCTATTGTAACAGATGGCTGTGACCTAACCGACTCTGGTTCTACCTTAATCGCTATTGGTGGTTCTGGTGGGTCTGTATCGAGTATACAAATCAATGCAAATGCATACAGCCCAGCGAGTTTGAGCATCGATACCGGTGATACAATCCGCTGGAGAGCAAACGAGTACTCGAGTACCGGCCAACCTCATACTGTAACCTCTAACGATACCGATTCAGGTGGCATGGCCCTTTGGGGATCTGGTGGAAATATGAACCTTGGTTCTACCTACACTCGTACCTTCAATACCGAAGGCACCTTTGAGTATCACTGCTCTACCCACACATGGATGACCGGTGTAATCACCGTTTCGAATGGAACCTCTGGAACCATTTCCTCGGTAGGATTTAGTGTCGCTGGTGGAACCGATGAGATCATATTGGATGGAACAACCATCTCTGGATTCGGAATTGCAATCGAGCAATACGGTGGCGACATGACCTTATCCGGTGATGCTACATTGAATGGTGGATCTTACGCTGTTTACGCAGAGGACACAGATGTTATCGTCGACGGTGCATCTCTATCTGCTAGTTCGACTGGTTCTGCACTATACATATTTGGAGCATCTTCTCTAGATGCTAACGACATGGATACCGCTGGACTTTACGGAATCAATACCAATGCTGTAGACTTCCGCTGGAACTATGGTAACTCTGTCGCAACTACTGCTGTAATGGCAGATGGTGGTGCAGAAGGAAGTGTAGAAAACGTCACATGGGCGGATTCGACCACAGAGATTGATGCTGGTTCATATGTAACTATCACTTCGGTTGGAAACAGCCTTACTGCAAGTAAACTAATCGTTGATCCTACCGCAGTTATCCATGAAGGAAACCTGCTAAACCTCAACGTAACCCACAAGGGTGGCGATGCAAGCGATGTCGGATTGATGATCAAGTCGACAGATAGTGCTCAAGCAGCATATGTATCTCCAGCTTACCGTGCTCCTTACGTGAGTGCAGATGGCGACCTATCTGAGTGGATTGGAAACGCATTGAACCCCTCTGATGATGCTATGCCTGGCGTAATGTCTGGTGATGGTTCAGAAGACTTCCTTGCTACATGGGATGCTAATAACCTCTACATGGCTCTGACCGGAGTCGACATGGCATCTGCAGACTTGCAGATCTATATCGATTCCAGCACCGGTGGCGAAACCACTGGACAGAGTTGGTACGTGGCTCATAGCCTTCCATTCGCAGCAGACTATGTCTACTGGGCAGAAGATGGTGACAGCGCAAACAGCGGTTTGAAGGTGAATGGATTCACCGGATGGGCCGATGTAACCTCGAGTTGTTCTGGATTAAACGACCATGTCGGTTACTCCGGTGACACAGATACCGAGATTTCGATCCCATGGGATTGTATCGGAAACCCAAGTGACACAGTCCGAATCATCGTAATCGTTCAGAACGAATCCGATGGTGGAATTGCATCTGTACATCCTAGCCAAACAGTAACAGCAGACGGTAACGCTCAATCCTTCAACGATGAAATTACATTGATGATGGGCGGAAGCGACCTAGTAGCTGGTGACGATCTCCGTGACCATCTACTAATCTTCCGAAGCTATGTTGGATCCAACTCGCCAAGCGATGCAAAGACCTACGACCTTTCGGTCCTAGTCGATGCTACTTGTGAGAAGGACTGGGGATTAATCGAAGATGTTGACATGTCTACCAATACTTGGGAAACAATCAATGTCGAGCGAGCGTGCCCAGCTATTAGTAGCTTGGTTGATATCAAAGTCAACGAAGACGAGGGAACATACGTCTTGACTTTAGATGATAAGGCAACTGATGTGCAAGATGATGATGCTACCCTAACTTGGGCTGTATCCGATGACGCTGACCCAACCAACAGTCCAAGCATGCTCTTGAACAGTGCTCTAAACGTAAATGATCAGGAGATGACAATTACTCCAGATAACGACCAATTCGGATCTTACATGTTCCACTATACTGTCACCGACAGTAATGGTCTATCTGACAGTACAACAATCGTCTTTACCGTAGTGAATGTTAACGATGCACCAATTATCTGTAATACCGAGCGCTCTGACTGTATGCCAGTCTTTGCTGACGATGGAGCAGATAATCTCAATGTCCTCGATGAAGGATTCGGAAGTGTAAGCAAGGTCCTAGGATCTGCTGCTAACGCAACCGGCTCCTACGTGATTGACATGGCGTCCAACGACATGGCAAACGAGCAACCACAGGTTTACTCCTGGAGTGCAAAGATCAAGGGCGACGATGTAACAGTCGATGCATACTGGGTCCAGAAGCAATACTCTTCGGTCGCAGCAATGTTTGACGAGGTCGGTGCAGTAATTACCAATAATGGTGGTGCTCAAGATATCGACATGACTGGTGACCCATCAGGTCACGAAGATACTGATATTACCTACACTCTGCCAACTCTGAACAACGTCTCTCTGCTAACATACTTGCTAGCACAGAATGGCTGTGGATCGGTTTGGTACCAAGAGTACATGGACAGCGCTGGTAACAAGGTTACCGGCGTCCGCTCTGACGATGGATGCGACAGTACCATCGACACATACGGAAACGTGTATTCAGGCCTGAACTATACTCAGTTCTGGGATGTTGCATACGGTGTTGACGTCAGTACTTTCAGTGCTGGATGGGATGATGTATTCGCAAATGGTTATACAACCACTGCAGGAAACAACCCATGTGTTGCATTCGGAGTTGGTGTGACCAACAATGAGTTGACCATTACCGAAGACACAACTAACGAGCTTGGTGGCGAATGTACAATCGTACTTTCCCTACAAGATGATGGTGGATACTGTTCTAACCTATACATGGGCCGTACAACAAATGCTAAGGCATCTTGTGTGGCTTACACATGGTTGATCAACTATCCAGTAAACCACCCGGTTTACGGACCGATCACCGTTACAGGTTGTTACAACCTCTACCTTGGACTACCGTCTTTCATCCCTGAATACTATCCAACTGGACAGGCAACAGGAATGACATCAGCAATTTGTCTAGCGTATTCTTGGAATGCTGAGAACATAAATGCTCAGGACTTCGAGGTTAACTTTAGTGTTACACCGGTCAACGATGCACCAGAGGTTCTAGATTGGGACCGCCAAGCTGGAATCAACATTGTTGCAGGAAATGGATCTGTACCTAACTTCCCTTGGAAGGTCACACTCACAGAGGATGACGAAACCCTAGAGAATTTGGTTTACGACCTAAGTGCAATGAAGGCTGACGCTGACCATGCTGATGAGGATCTGGTTTGGTCCATCGTAAAGGCAACCAACTGCGATTACGAGGAGTACTTTAGTGCAACCATCAACGATGATGATATCACCTTTGATCTTATCAAAGATGCTACAACAAATGCTCCCGAATGGGAAGTTGACTACCTAAACAATGGTGGTCGACATCAACAGACCCCTCTCTCGGGTGAATTCTGTCCGATCATATTGTACCTGCACGACAGTGCTTCTGCACCAGATGCAATTCCTAACTATGGAATGCCTACCGCAGATTATCAGCAAGGTGAAGACAGTGTAACCATCTATGTCCGTGTACAGAACGTTGCAGAGAATGTCCCTGACTACTTCATGAAGGACGGACCTGGTTTCGACTTCAATGGAGTTACCAACATCATGACCAAGACCTACGTACCAACAACGGTCAAGATCGGTCACGGTGGAGATGAAGGACCATACAACTACGACCACATGTTACAGGTAACATTCATGACTAATGGATACAATAACGACGAGCCAGACCTTGAAGGATATATCACTCTAGGAACTCAGTACGTCTCCCCACCAGCATACGGTGAAGAGATATCTGTCTCAGATAAGATATTCGTCACCTCGACCTCTACCAAGGTTTGGGCTACAGTCGATGTTCTAACCTGTGTTGATGCAACTTGTGATATGAGCAAGTCCGCTGGGGACCGATTCTTCGGTCACTCCTTCCCTGAGGCACACCGCTGTATCGACAGCAATGATGTCCAGGGAGAAGCATGGTCTTGTCCTGGTGAAGTCGGCCGATCCTCGGTCGATGCAGACGGTCAGCCACTATCGGCAGTTAAGAAGAACAACCGCCGCCCAATGCTAGAGGACCAAGCATGGTGTAACAACATCATGTCCTCTGAAGAGAGCGGATCGGATTGTGCTCAGCCACGAACCTTCGGTGAAGTGACACTAGCATCTAACCAAGCACTACCAACAGTAGTTCGCTTGATTGGAACATCTGCTGTGCCATCGTTCGCACCTTCGCTAATTGCTATCAGCGCAGCTGGTCTCTTCGTCAGCGCTCTTGTACTACAGAGCCGCCGTGAAGAAGATGAAGAAGCAATCGAAGAGATGAGCATCGAAGATGATGAGACTGCGGTGAGCCCAGTTATTGCAACCATTCTAATGGTTGCGATCACAGTGGTTCTATCCGGTGTTATCTACGTCTGGGCTGCTAGTCTTGCAGATACCGATGTTAAAGGCGTGCCTCGCATGACTTTCGACATGGATTCATCTAGGGCACTTGACGGAGAAAACGGTCACCACCGCATCGCTATCTCTAGTAGCCAAGTTGACTTGGCTACACAGGCGATCGATGTGCGTGTTCAGTGGTCTATGAATGGAGCCCTCATGAATGAGAACTACAACTTAGCAGACCCGGCTATCTATGGCTTTGGAATGGACAATACCGATACCAGTACTATGGTGACATTTGTTGACTCGGTCGACACCGAAAAAGGTGCAACCAAGTCTACCTTTAACACAGGAGATACAATCTTTATTCGAACAATGGATGCCGATGGCAATACCATTGAAGGAATGACGGTTACCATCACCTACAACCCTGGACAAGGACAGCCTGGAGCTGTTCTTCGCCAGTGGACAGGTCTTTGAACAGATCTGGATTAAGGTAGAAATGGTGAGATGAACCAACCGGAACTAGAAATAGTCCGGTTGGTTCTAATCTCTCGACTGAACAAGTTGTGAAAAAATACCCGGACCTTCACCAGAAGGAATCCGGGGGATGCCCCCACAGAAGGGAAAGGCGGAGTCCGAGATTTTTCTCGGGCTCCCCTGCCCCTGATGTACCCTCTCAATTTCCTTTTCCCTTACAACACAATCAAGTGCGAAAGCCTTGACGGAGTAAATGTTCTAATGTCGACTAAGCAACCTCGGTGTGTCGCATTTGATTGCGATGGTGTTTTGGCCGATTCGCTATCTTCATGGAAGACTTTACACGACCACTTCGGCACAGATTCTAGCGATCTTCTGAAAAAATTCATGGCAGGAGAATTTACCGATTCTGAATTCATGGCTCAAGATATCGCTTTATGGAAAGCAAAGCATGGATCAATAAGCCAAGATGAGATTTTTAGAGCCTATTCAGGTTGTAAATTAATGAAGGGCGCTAGAGAAGTTATCGCTGATCTAAAAGCTGCAAATATTCATGTTGCAATAATTTCAGCAGGTGTTGATATTTATGTTTCCTCGATCGCGGCTATGCTCAAAGCAGATGATTGGATTGCTAATGGATTCAACTTTGATGAGGAAGGGATGTTACTCGACCAAGGGGTGGTTAGAATTCCATCTATGGGTAAGGATGAAGCGGTCAATAATTTATTGAGAATATTGGATTGTTCACCTGAAGATTTAGTTTGTGTTGGGGATTCGAGCATGGATCTTTCCATGTGGGTAGAAGGTTCGACATTTATCGGATTCAATCCGACTAGACAAACTGCAATAGATGCTTTCGAAGCAGCAAATATTACTGTTGTTAACAGTAAGGACCTCAATGATTTGAGACCATATTTAGGTCTTTGATCAAGCGAATGGTATTGCAGTAGTCTTATGTGTGCCTAAATTAACAACAGTTAACATACACGGTTTAGGTTGGAAACCCAGCATCCTTTGGTATGAGGTTTGGTCTTGCCAAGTAGAAGAACAAATCAAAGTTGTACCTCTAAAATCAACACATTCGTGACCGTGGACGTGCCCAGTAACAAAAATATCGGGGACTTCTCTGATGATTAATCCGTCTTCAGGTTCGGGCGAAAGTGGAGTTTTTCCACCCCATTGAGGGGCTAAATGTCGACGTCTTAGCATTTGCCGCATCGCTTCTACTGGGTCCGCATAAGTAACCGTGCGCAAGCCTGCGACAAAATCGTCGATGGATTTTCCATGATATGATAATAACCGAACTCCATTCAAACTAAAATCACACGGATTACCAACAAATGTTGTGCTATTGAAATCTTGTTGGATTTCTGGCTCAAGGGTTGGTTGGGGTTCAGCAGGACGCACTGCGTCGTGGTTTCCAGGAAGCATTATGCATTCAACCCATTCTGGGAGCAATTCTAATAATTCTGCAAATTTGGTATATTGGCCGAATAAATCTTTGATTTCCAATTCATTATCCTGGCCGGGATAAATCCCAACACCATCGACGCAATCTCCTGATAAAACTAGATATTTGATAGTTCGAGCCAATGGGTCTTGATTGAACCACGCAGCCATTTTATGCCATTGAGCTTCCAAGAATGTTTTGCTTCCAACGTGGATATCTGAAATAAAGGCAACCGACATTCCTTGCTCCGAATGGGCTTTATGATGTCGGTCTTGCATTGGGAAATGCAAATCATCGACATAGAATAGGTCGCCATTGGTGGAAAATGTTCCCGAGACACCCAGGACGTCGTCAGGCATCAATCCAGCCTCGATTATTCTAGAATGTTCAAGGATTCGATCATCGCCGTGACGATTCATCAATAAGCAGGTCATCTCACCGGTTGAATCCTCGATAGAGAAGATTAGATGACCGTTTTTTGTATGGCGGGGATCGTTGACAAGGCCGATTGCAACCGCGATATTATCCCGGCCTTGAAACCGGGACCTTTCGGCTTGAAGTCGGGCTATTTCCATAGGACTTCGCGGCAATTTGGAATTTTTAATAATTAATTTTCGTAATCGCTCCAAGCGATTGTTGAACGCGGCTTTGATATCACCCATCTTGCCTTCGGTGATGCTATTGCCGGTAATGTCGTAATGAATATCAATATCTAATTCACCGTCGACCGCATCCATCGGAAAATCTTCTCTTTTCCAATCGGGAAGATTATTTCTGAATTTAATATTTAATGGCTCGGGAGTTGAAACCGGGGCGATAACCCGGCCGATATTTGTAGGGGGGACCATCCCAGTTTCACCCTTAGTAACCATGCTTGCAATGAGTGCAATCGGGTCGGAATGAGCGAGCAATTCCTCTTTGAGTGCTTTGGTTGGGAGGATTTTGGCTCGGCGGATATGAGGAAAAATCTCCTCCCATGTGGCCGCCATGTACTCAAGACATAATCGGCCGTACAAGAGGTGTTCGGAGACCTCGATACAAAAAATGAAAGTGATTAATTCTTCCACTCGATGGAATCATCATCGCCAACGGTATTTCCTTTACCTTGCCAGGACTCATCTTGCCAAGGAGAGCCAGCTGCAGCATCGGCAGCTTTTTGGGCTTTAGCAGCGTCACTTTTTGCGGTTTTAACAATTTCAGCAGCCTTTTCCTCGGCTTGTTTTGCCATTGCATCCGATTTCCGAATCTTTGCATTATCCCAACAATCGATTGCAGTTTGAAGAGCGAAATGAACGAATGCGACTTTGTTATCGTGGCGGTCGCCACCCATCTGTACAGATTCAGCATTAGCCCAATGTCGTGAAGCGATTCCAACGTAAACTAAGCCGACCGGTTTATTGGAATCATCAGATTTTGGCCCTGCGATGCCTGTGATAGAGATTCCAAGATCAGCATCAGCACGTTTACGTGCGCCTTCGGCCATCTCAATAGCAACCGCTGCATTGACAGCACCTTTTTGTTTCAATAATTCAGCCTCGACATCCAATTCTTCGTTCTTCGAACGATTAGAATAACAAACCCAACTGCGTTCGAACCAATCAGAAGCACCTGCAATATCGGTCAATGTGCTGGCCAATAAGCCGCCGGTGCACGATTCTGCGACAGTAATTGTTGCTCCAACCCCTTTGAGGCGTCGAACCAAACGGGCTGCGATAGCTTGCGCTTCCTCATCCATTATTGAAGACGAGACGTCAGTAGTTCTTGAAGTTAGAGGGGTTTTATTCAAGAACCATGGCCTTGTGGCATGGCCGGGCCTGTGGTCTAGCGGTTATGACACCGCCTTTACACGGCGTTGATCGAGGGTTCAATTCCCTCCGGGCCCACTCCATTTCGTTTCACTCAATGCAGTTTGCCCCTCGGCTTCGCTACGCTGCAGCCTACGGGTCCCACTCCATTTCGTTTCACTCAATGCAGTTTGCCCCTCGGCTTCGCGGTGCTGCAGCCTACGGGTCCCACTCCTCCGATTCTAACCGTAATCGAGGGTTTTGCCTCGAGATTCCATTACAGTTCATGACCTTCTTGGTAAAATTACCAAATGTGGTCAACCAATTCCCCATCGGTCACAACTTTCGTAATCCCTGAAGCCCCATCACCATCATCGCAAAGCAGTAGATGAATCGCTCGATTATGTACACCAGATTCAAACTTCATTCCCCGGGAATCGACCGCGATCAAGCACCCGTCCAATTCGGCAAACATCCATGCGGCTGTAGCTTTTGGTAAATCTTCACCCCTAATCAGCAACCATCTCAAGATTTTCATTTCGGTTCTTAAGTCTGAGGTTATTTGATGAAACCAGGCAGTTTTCATCGTTCACACCTTGAATCGTAAAAGAGCGATTGCCCCGCCCATGCCAAGCAATTGTTCACCGGCATCATGATCGGTAGAACACTGAATCAAATCTGCTCCTATATCGGCTAATGATTCGGTCATTTTGGTCCAATCGTCCTCACGTAAAATATCAGCAGAAATGAGTAGAGTTTCGATTGCGCCTTGGTCGAGTGCGTTCTCGATTTGTTTGCGCCCATATGCGACTGCACCATCGGTCGAAATTCGTTTCCACGCCTCTTCGAGTAAGATGGTTTCTTGGACCATTGAATGATCGGCTAGAATCGCACCTGCTAGACCATCTCTGATGACTTCGTTTGCACCGGATCTAGCGCCCATGCTTGTCGCAATCAATTGTTTTGGACCTTCTATCAAGGGGGCTAATCGTTCTCGTGCATGGCCGGGACCTGCTAGTACCATCGGGGTATTTTCAGGTAAATATTCACTGATTTCATTGGCGATTTTAGCAAAGAAATTTTTAGAAACCCCTTCGCTTGATTTTGCTCCGCTATATTTGCCCCCACCGCGCATCGTCCACATCGAAACCTCGCGCATTCCTCGTCCCGATAACTCGAACAGCACCACTTCATCGGTTTCAACCATGATGATTACTACCTTTGGCCGACCGCTAGATGCACAGGCTTCTTTGACCAAATCATGGTCTACTTTTGGGAATCCATGGCAGGAAATCAATTCTATTTCGTCCCGTAATTCGACGATATGAGTGTGGTGGCTCCCCTTATCGATTTGAGCTTCTTCGATAATTCCATGGACTCGGAGGTTATCGCTAAAAGATTGAAATTCCGAGGATTCGATGGCCAGTTTTATCCACATGGTTTTTCGCATCGCAGCCTTGGCTCGTCCACCTTCTATTCCACTAGTTGTTTGGTCTCGTCTTTGCCCGAGCATGCCAATAAATCGACCCTTTACACAAAGTCGAGCCAGAGCCCAAAGGTCGTCTTCACATTCGATGCGAAGTCGATAGGATTCATGCTCACGCTTGAGGATTTTCATGATTGATTTCACCCAAAGATGCCGATCAGGTTCCCGTCTTCGTCGATATCCATGTCTGCCGCAGCCGCATGCTTTGGTAAACCAGGCATGGTCATGATTTCACCCAATACTGCAACTACGAATCCGGCGCCGGCATTGAGTCTAAACTCGCGGATTGGCACTTCAAAGCCGGTTGGAGCCCCAAGCAAATCAGCGTCGTGGCTGAATGAATATTGGGTCTTTGCCATACAAACCGGAAGATTGCCATACCCCCACTCGCGCAATTGCTTGAGTTGTCGGTCAGCCTTTGGGCGAATGTTTATTCCATCAGCACCGTAAATCCTTGTGGCAACTCGAAGTGCCTTTTCCTCGAGAGGCGCATCGTTGTTGAATAAAGGTGTAAACGGTCGTCCTGCGGCTAAATGGTCTTGACAAGCAGCGACTACAGCTTTTGCTAGAGTGGCACCGCCTTCGCCGCCGTTAGCATGTACCTCGGTAATGCAAACCTGAGTTGCTCCACTATTATTTGCTAAGTCGGCGATGGTTTTGATCTCATCATCGGTATCGCTGGCGAATTTATTGATAGATACTATGACTGGCATGCCGAACATTTTCATATTTCGGATGTGCCTATTTAGATTTGAACTTGCACCTTTGCTAACCGCATCGACATCTTCGGTTTCAATCTCTTCTTTTGATGGTCGGCGTGCCGCTCTTGGGCCAAACGCTCCACCGTGTAATTTCATCGAGCGAACCGTGACATTCATCACCACACAATCCGGTGCTTTACCGGAGTTGACCGCTTTGATATGCATGAATTTTTCCGCCCCCATATCCGAACCAAATCCGGCTTCAGTAACGACATAATCAACTGCGCCCAAAGCGAGGCGGTCGGCTATTATCGAGGAATTTCCGTGGGCGATATTTGCGAATGGTCCCCCGTGGATGAATGCTGGGTCTCCTTCGAGGGTTTGTACCAAATTTGGCAAGAAAGCATCTCGCAATAAAAGCGCCATGGCGCCAGCAGCTCCGATATCATCGGCTTTGACCGGAGAGCCATCAAAACTCTGACCGACGACAATGTCGCCAAGGCGGCGCCGCAAATCGAGATAATCGGAGCCCAAAACCAGAATCGCCATGACTTCACTGGCAGCGGTAATATCGAACCTTTCCTCTCTAACCATGCCGTTGACCGGACCTCCAAGGCCTACGGTTACGCATCTTAGTGCCCTGTCATTCAGGTCGATTACCCTTGGCCAAATGACACGAGTTGGATCGAGGTTAGCATCGTTTCCATGCTTGAGATGGTTATCTATCATCGAGGATAATAGATTGTGGGCGCTGGTAACCGCATGGAGATCGCCGGTAAAATGGAGATTTATGTCCTCCATCGGTAATACTTGGGAATAACCGCCACCGGCCGCTCCACCTTTGATTCCGAAAACTGGACCCATCGAGGGCTCTCTTATCACGCAGGTTGCTTTTTTGCCGATTCGATTCAAGGCTTGAGTCAGACCGATAGTTGTGACGGTTTTTCCTTCTCCAAACGGGGTTGGATTTACCGAAGTTACCAAAATCAAAGATCCTTGAGGCTTATCGAGCCGATTTTTTAGTGCAGCCCAGGTGATTTTGGCTTTGCCGATTCCCATCGGCATTATTTCATCAGCACCGATGCCTAATTTCCACGCGATATCGGTGATAGGTGCCATTTCGGCTGCTCTTGCAATCTCAAGGTCGGTCTGCATCAGACTTGTCGGCGATTTGAGAGTACTTGAATCAACGGGCCCCTAAGGGGCCCGGGAAATCGGTTTCACTCGTCCTTCATACTACCCAAGTATTCTGGCAAGTCGATTCCTGCCATCTTGGCAACATCGTGTACCGGCGGCAATGCGTGAATCAAACTCGAGACAAAATTTGCGGTTGAGCCTTCGCCATTACCGCCACCGGCTGAATCCCAGACGGTGATCTTGTCGATTTTGAGATTTGAAATCGCTTCAACTTGCTTTGAGACGATATTTTCAATTTTCTCAACCATGAGCAGAGTTGCTGCGGCTTTTGCATCGCCACCAGCGCTCTTGACCAGACTTGTATATCCGGCCGCCTTTGCTTCCAAAACCGCTTGAATACCCTCTGCTTCAGCCAGGTATTTGGCTAGAGTAGCATCCGCTTCACCAGATGCAACTCGGCGTTGGCGCTCTGCTTCTGCTTCTGCAGCGATTTCAATCTGCTGTTTTGCAATTTCTTCACGAGCGATTTCTTCAGCACGAAGACGCTCGCCTTCAAGTTCGTATTGAGCGCGCTCGATTTGTGCTTGAGCATTCTTTTGAGCGACCTCTCCTCTTCGGTGAGCCTCAGCCTCTTTCTCTGCCAATTCAGCATTGTACTGAGCGATAGATGCTCTGGAGACGTTTTCTCCCTGAACCGCAGTTGCTTCTTGCTCTTGAATGAAAACACGCTCATCGGCTTCTGCAGCTTTCTTACCCTTTTCAGATTGAGCATGGTTTTCAGCGACTTGAATATCCTTGTCTCGATTCGCTTTCGCTTCACCGATCGCACCATCTCTCATAGCATCAGCCTCGTCGACCTTTGCCTTGTTGACCGCAATAGCAGCCGCTTTCTTACCGATGGATGCGATATAATCTGCTTCATCGGTAATGTCGGTAATATTGACGTTGATCAGATATAATCCTACCTTGTTCAACTCCTGGTCGACATTGGTTCTAATCTGCTCTAAGAATCGCTCACGGTCTGAGTTGATCTCTTCAATAGTAAGCGATGCAACGGTCAGACGAAGCTGCCCGAAAATAATCTCAGAAGCCATTTCTTCAATTTGGTTGATATGGAGTCCAAGCATTCTTTCAGCTGCATTTTGCATGATGGCTGGATCGATTGAAATACCGATTGTAAATGTCGATGGTACGTTGATTCTGATATTTTGTAATGACAGTGCATTGGTCAGATTGATATTGATGGTCATCGGTTTCAAGTCCAAATAGGCGTAATTTTGTATCAACGGAATAATGAGTTTTCCACCACCGTGGAGACACTGAGCCGCTTTGCCTTCCCCAACTCGGCCGTATACGACCAGAATTTTATCTGAAGGTGCTAACTTAAATCTCATCGAGTAAAATAGTACGAAACTCAGTACCATTCCTACAAGGGCAAATATTGCTACAATTGCGATGGTGCTTCCGCCTACTGCCATGGTTATCAGTCAGGACAGGAGGGGGGTTGGTCAAAAGGTTATGCCCAAATCACTCTTCTTCAATCACTGGAGTTTTCTTTAGAGGACGAACGATTAAAGTATTCGCAACAACGCTTACTACCTCGACAAATGTACCGGTTTTCAATTCGATTTCATCGTCTTCTGCAACTGCATCTTGAGTTCTCAATGCATTCTGATACTCAACTTGAACTTGGCCAATCCCACCGGGTTTAATTCTCATATAAACAGTACCGCTTGCACCGATAGCATTCTGGCGGTCGACGGTCCCATCCGATTCTAATCCACGAATCATCTCGAAAACCTTGGCGACTAACATCATCGAACCAGCACCTGCAAGCGATGCACCCAACAATGCTAAGAAAACGCCTTGGCCAGATCTAGATATGCTCAAACCGATCAATCCAAACATCATCATGAAAGTGACCAGACCCTGAAACGTCATCGCTTGGAACGAACTATCTGCGTCCATCATATCGATGTCAACATCGAATACTCCTTCGACGATCCCTTCAGCAAAACCGCCGACCATCATCAGGACAAAATAGATCAAAAATAGAATTGTGCCAATCAATGCGAGGGCGAAAAACAGGATGTCTACCCCGCTGATTGTTCCTAAGCCAAAAAAATCCAAAGCCGATGGTAAGTTGAATCCCATGGTAGGTGCCCATCAATGTTGTGATTGTTGACGCCGTAATTTGAGCAATATTATGATCTTATCACCTATTACGAGCGGTCCGACCATCAATCCGATGACGATGCCGGTTACAAGCGGTGGCGAACCCAAGAGATGAACGAAACCGCCTACCAATAAAAGTGTTAACGGAATGAGGACCTTGCGCCAAATAGCCCAGAATTCGCCGAGTTCCCTATGGCGTAATTCCTCGGTTGCAAAGGTTTGAACCAAGGTGTCCTTCGCCATTTGAGTCCAACTCAGAATAGTACGTTTGCCCAAGTTAATTCACTGCCGAATACGACGAATGAAAGAATGAGATAGAGAATCCATTTAAACGATGTATCATCTTCGCCTTTCTGATCTAATTCTTCCAATTTCCCTTCGGCATTTCTGATTACAGTGCTGCGTTCAGAGCGATTGTAAACCCCTTTGCCGACGATTTCTTTTTTGTGTTTTTTATCGGCGTACCACAAGAATGCAATCGTTGCAACAATCGTCCCGATTGCCGGGCCGAGAAATAAGCCTACAGCATCGCCGAATTCTTGAAACAACGCGGTCGATAGGTAAAGGGTCAAAATGGTAAACACGGTGGTGTTTCGGAATCCCTTACCTGCTTCAGACATCGCTCTCAGTTGGTTCAATCAGGGACTCATTATTGAAGGTGATGGCTAATTTGAGCACTTTTTGCAGGCTGATTCAAGTACTTCGGTCAAATAATTGGGGTTCATGGCGAAGGTTGCTCATGGAGTTGCGGGCGAACCTATCGTTCATTCGTTATCCCCGCTATTGGTTCATCTTGTTCATGCTCACCTCTCTTTGGTTGATAAGATCAAGTTGCCCGATCTCAAAAATGTCGCTATCATCCCTACCGATGGGGTT